>JGI24890J29729_1000243_pt1 | contig 39940 bp, 57 predicted proteins | sample FreactcultureFD7_FD_29729 | JGI IMG/M metagenome (IMG submission 29729)
ACCGGCCTCGATGCCCGAACCGGCCTTGATGCCCCAACCGGCCTTGATGCCCTCACCGGCCTCGATGCCCTCACCGGCCTCGATGCCCGAACCGGCCTTCGCTCGGATAAACCCTCGCGCGGAAACCGAGAGTTTGAACCGGCACCAGCCAAGATCGGCGGCGATCTCGATGTGACCGGCCCAACAAGTTACGTCCGCCTCACCGATGTAAAACCCGTCTGCGTCGAAATTTTCTTTGCCGAGTTCTAAGACCGGCAACCCGCCGATCATCCGCAGCGGCGCACTGCTTTCCTTCTTCTGTTCTTCCATTCATGCCTCCTTTAGGCAGCAGATTCGCTCTGCATCGCGGAGGTCTGGGTATCATGCAATTGAGATTGCTGACCTGCCTCAAGTGGGTCACTCGCGGTCCCGATGCCAGTCGGGACCGTTTTCTTTTTGTGATGCCAGTAGTAAGTGCGGGGGTGAATGCCAACCCGTGCGCACGCTTTGGTAACGCTCAAGCCGACATGCTCGACGAGCGAACTCGCTTGGGCATAAAGGTCCTCGGCCTCACCTTTCTTCAATCGTTCTGCATTCGGCATTGAGCGTATTGTACACAACTACATAAGATTGTGCAATATCACGGCACAATAATTGCCGACATTATGTGTACGTGGCTGGCAACACGAGGTCCGCAGAGATTGCGGCAATCAAAGAACTACTTGGAATATCCGCAACGAGAATGGCGGCTCGTCTTGGCGTCAAGCCGTCGACGCTGCATAACTGGGTGTACGGGAGGTCCGACAACGTTCCCGATTCAGTGATGGCGAAAGCGCGCGCGATGGTAAGCACAAACGACGTCGGGCCTCCCAAGATCCCGGCGTCTCAGCTCTTGATTCCAGTCCCTTTCATCGGAGGGGTTGCGGCTTCGAGTCCGGCTGATTGGACCGATCCTTTTGAGTCTGAAACGTTCGAATACGTGCCTCCCGAAATGGGCGACGTACGCGGCAGGTTCGCTTGCAGTGTCATTGGCGACTCAATGTACGAGCTGCTTCAGCAAGGCGACGTGTGCGTCTTTCAGTCTTCAACCACGCCTAAAATCGGCTCCGTTGTCCTGTTCCGATCAGACGACCGCAAAGTCACGATCAAGACTCTAAAGCATGACGGGAATAAATTTGTGCTCCATCCCGAGAACCCGTCGTACGAAGATGTTGAAGCTCGCGGTCTGTGTATCGGCTATCTCGTTGGCATTGTTCGCGAGGTCGGATCGAAGCGGGTGACGGTCTACGATCCGACCGGCATCCGAGCCTAGAAGAAAGTTTTTTCGTAAATAACTCGAAATACTCTGTACAGAATTGCACAAGATTGTGTAATGTATTCCTTGTAAGCGGCTGGCACCGCTTCGAGGACATCAATGCAAACGCAATCTCAAAAGCGAAAGACCGACAAACGGTCCCGAACTCTTAACCACCGCGCCGAGCGACACGCCCGACGCCAAGCCCTGAACCTCACCCGCTACCTCCGCATCGAGGTACAGCGATGAACCGAATCCTAGAGAAGATTCGGTCCCTGCTCGGCGAACTGACTCCCGAGGAAACCTCCACACTCGCGCAGGAAGTTCTACTTTCGATGCGCCGTGACGCTGCGCTTGAAGCCATTCGCCTCTACGAGGAAGCTGAGGAGTGCTGCTGATGAGCAAAGGAACCTACTTCCAGGAAATCCTGGTCACGAAAGAGCAGCTCGCTCTCGACCTGCTCGAAGCCATCCGCTCAGGAATCCGAGGCAAGGTTTTCCACGGCGGGACCCATAGCGACGTAGAAGACCTGAACCGCGTGCTCAGCATGCTCTTGGACGTCAAGAACGCGCTGACTCCTGACCCTGCTCCTGCCCCTAAGACTTTCCGAGAGGTGAACGCCTGATGATATTCGGCGCTCCGACCCTGCCCATGCCGCCGCCGGCACGTCGAACCGTTGAGGAACTCCGCGCCCTCGGCATCGTTCCAAACCCGATCCTCCCGCAGCACGTCGCGCTGATCATAGCCAACGAAGAGGCGGACAACTTTGAGCGGATCAAGTCTCGCCCCGCAAGCGAACCACTAATACCGAGCATCACCCCTCCGATCCGGGAGGGGAACCGGCTGATCCTCGCGCCCGATTTCGTCGGCGGTCAAACCATCACGATCGAGTGCTTCGATCAGTCCACGGCCACGAAGTGCCCGACGTCGTTTATCGCAATTCAGTCCGCGCACTACCAATCGTCACGGTGCCAGATCCACTTCGAGGGAATGGTCGCGAAGTCGTTCGCTAGTCGCGGATATGAGAACTTCGAACCCGAAACGCCGGAGCCGATCTTCTTCATGCTCCAAATGAACCGCGATCTGAAATACAACCTCCCGGTCATCCAGATCCCGGTCGACCTGCCTCTCAAGACTGTGTGTCGTCAGCTCGCAAACGGTCAGCTGAGCCTCCGCGACATCCAGATCCCGGACGGTCCCTGTGCGCTCACCGTCGAAAACTGCCCGAAGATGATCGCTCGTCGCGCCAAAGCGGCTGAGCGAAAAGCGACTGGTCAATCACTGCCTCTACGTCGCAGTGAGGCGCGAGCGCGATTCCTAGCCGAACACCGCGCCGAACGCGAACGCGCGAGCAAAGACTGGCCGAACGACGCTCTAACCGAGCTGATCGCACGAACGGCCAAGGCGGTGAGTTGCTGATGCAATCGACAACGGAAACTCTCCTGGTCACCGTCGTCAAACGCGGCCCGTACAGCCTGATCGTCACCCCACGAATCGACCGCAGAGGTTTCGTCCTCGCGGTCACCGGCCCGGACGGAATCAAATCCGCCCGGCGCCGCCGGCCCTTCGAAACTCGCCACCACGCCCTCAAAACGGGCCTCCGAATTCTCCAAACCAGCGCAGGTGATCTCTCATGAGCGAAACAACCACAACCCGAAAACGAAACATCTTCGACATCGATGCCGAACTCGACCAGATCGCCATGTCCTTCGACCAGCTCGAAGATGGCGGCACCGAGGAGGCTGTTCTCGCCGCGATCGAAGCCTACTTCGGCGACCTGATCCAGGAGCGAGACGCGAAACTCGACAACTACGCCCGGTTCATTTCCGAGCGCCAGACGATCGGCGCTGCGCGCAAGGCTGAAGCCGATCGTCTCGCCGCACTTGCTAAGGTCGACAACAACACGGCCGACCGCGCGAAGGCGTTTCTCAAACACCTGTTCGACTCGAAAGGTTGGACCAAGATCGAGACGCCGTCGCACAAATTCGGGATCCAGGCGAACGGCGGCAAGCCGCCTCTAATAATCGACGAGGTGGATCCAACGACGGTCGACGAGTGCTACCGATTGGTCACGGTCAAGATCGACCAGGAAGCGGTCCGAGCAGACCTCGAGGCTGGCGTTGAAGTCCCGTTTGCCCGAATCGGTGAGGTCGGCACTCACCTGAGGATTCGATGAACGGTCGTATCAACTTCGAGAACGTGTTCTATCTCACGTTCGGCCCGCTCGTAATCGTCGCCGGCGCAGTCATCTGCTGGGTGGTGGAGCGATCGTGAACTTCGCGCCAGCCTGCTTCCACCGTGCCGCCGAGCGCGATCGCCTCATCCGCGCGAAGACGGTTACGTCGCTGCTGATCGTCACCGTCCTCCTGACAGGAATTGCGTATCGAACTTGCAGCCAGAACCCGGTCAGCTCGACGAACGCTCAGGAGGCCCGATGAGCGCAGTCGCTGGCCGAATCGCCGAGACCTACGCCGACCTCAGCACGGCTGAGGTCGTCGGCCAACAGCAGGTCGCACTCAAACGCCTCGAGGAGGCCCGACTGGAGTGGAGCAACTGGCACGAACGACTACTGACCATCGACACCGTTCTCCGGACCCGACCCGAATACGAAATCGACCAAGCGCGAAAGGAGCGCCAACCGAAATGAACGAACTATTCCTACAGATTCCCCTGTCGTCAATCTCTGAATCTCCGTCGAACCCGCGCAAAACCTACAGCGACTCAGCCCTCGACGAATTGGCCAGCTCGATCCAGGCGCACGGCGTTCTGCAACCGTTGCTGGTGCGACCGATCGGAAATGATCCGCACGACAACGCATACGAAGTCGTGTTTGGCCATCGACGACTTCGAGCGGCGGAACGCGCCGGCATTCCAAACGTGCCCTGTCGGATCCGCGAAATGTCGGACGACGAGGTCCTCGAGTGCCAGATCATCGAGAACGCGCAGCGCGAGGATGTCCATCCTCACGAGGAGGCACTCGGCTACAAGCAGCTCATCGATCGCGGAATGTACGACATCGACCAGATCGCGGTCAAAGTCGGCAAGTCCGCCAAGCTCGATCCGGAGGTAGCGACGAAACTCCGAGACGCCGGCGCCGCGATCGACAGCCTGGAGCGAATTGCGGCCCTCAATCCCGATGATCAGCTGGCGATGTGCAATTGGATCATCACTGCACATTGGGGCACACCTAATGCTTCGGAGGTCCGGCGTCAAATCGAAAACGCCTTTGTGCTTCGGCTCGACGACGCAGCGTTTAACCCGAAGGATGCAAAGCTGGTCGCCTCGGCTGGGTCCTGCGTCGGCTGCGTGTTCAACACTGCGTCACAGGCTGACATCTTCGCTGATGGTGAATCAGACAAGAAGCAGGGCCGCTGCCTCAACAAGCCGTGCTTCACGACCAAAACGAACGCCCACATCGAAGCGGTCCGCGCAACGGCCGTTAAGAAGTACGGCGAAGTGACAAACCTATCGATTCAACATGCCGAATCGAAGGTCGGGCTGCCTTCAAAGAACTGGACTGCATGCGATGCCGATGATCCAGAGGCCAAGCCGGGAATGATCGTCGAACATTGGCGAGGATCCGAGATTGGCAAGATCGTCCATTTCAAACCGACTGTGGCGATTCGCACGACCGAGACCGGGGCGAGCATTCCAGAAGATCGAACGGCCCGACTCGAGCAGCTCCGCGGATACAAGATCGAGACGACATTCCGACGTGCGGTTTTCGACGCCTGCCTCGTCTGCTTCCCGATCGAGCCTGACGCGAAGTTCATCACTGAGTTCCTTCGAGTCGCCGTCGCCCAGGCCGTGGTCAGCCCATCGTACAACCCGTACGACTCCAAGGACGCTGCGAAGCATCCAGGACTGCAGCCAGCGAAGGAACTGCTTGGCATCGCGAAGGAAGGTAGTCGCGAACTCAATCTGACTAAGGCGGCAATTGGAGACGTGTCGACCAGTCTCAAGGCTCTGTTCATCTTGGCCACCAAATCCGAGATCGCGAACAACGATAACTGGCAGAAACACACACCGTTCGTCTTGATGCACACGGCCGCGTTGTGCAATGTCGACGTCGAGATGCTGAGGAAGGAAGCCGAGGCCAAGTTCGCTCCAAAGGCCAAGAAAGGCAAGGCGGCAGCGTGAAAGTCACGACGTACGACGGCGAAGGCTACGCGACCGACATTGAAGTCGGTCCGATCAATGTCGAGCTAGATCAGTCGAACATGCTCCAACCTCGCGAGCTGTTCCTCGCCCAGGGGTTCAGACCAAGCTACATCATCGACCGAGGAGCAGACGGCAAACCGCTCACCAAAACCGAGCAGGTGCGAATGGTCGGCAACTCGGTGTCTCCGCCACCGGCCAGAGCGCTGCTTCTCGCCAACCTGCAAAGTATGGTCGCTCGCAACGACATGCGCAAGGCGGTGGTCGCATGAAAGAGCGACCAATTCTATTCTCCGGGCCGATGGTCCGCGCGATTCTCGAAGGTCGCAAGACACAGACGCGGCGCGTTGTGAAGTGCCCAGGCTTAACGACTGAGTGTGAGTTTGACCCATTTGGCGGGAGCGGGACACTGGAAGACTTTGACGCGGTTTTCTACACTCCAGAACGGAGCGGCAATCGGTTTGCGGTCAATTGTCCTTACGGTCAAGTCGGCGACCGGCTGTGGGTGAAAGAGACATTCACGCTCACTCAATTTGGAAAGGCGGTCTATCGCGCCGACGCGAAGGACCAGACGGGACAACGATGGTCGAGCATCGCGCCTGGTGATCCCGGCCGCGAAGTCAAATGGAAGCCCTCGATATTTATGCCAAGGACGGCGTCACGAATCACGCTTGAAATCGTGAGTGTTTGCATCGAGCGGTTGCAGGACATCAGCGTGGAGGACGCCTTCGCGGAAGGCGTATGCGCGTTGCCGATTGAACGTGCGTTGTCGATCAGCAACCAATATGCAACGGATAACGCTGATGCGGCCATTGAGAAGTATCAGACGGTGTGGGAGTCAATCAACGGCACTAAAGGCGCGAAGTCGTGGAACGCTAACCCGTGGGTTTGGGTGGTCGAGTTTAAGGTGGTGGCCACGTGAGCGATTCTAAGTGGACCGAGAAGCGGATCCGGCGCATTGTGGCCAGCCACTACGGCGTGAACAAAAACACGATCTTGCCCAATTACGCGATCGGCACGACTGGATTCGAGGCCGACCTGCTCGTTATTCGACCGTCGATGTGGGCCGAAGAGATCGAGATCAAATGCTCGGTCGAAGACTTCCGAGCGGAGTTCAAATCGAAGTGCCGAAAGCATCGGATCCTCGTCGAGGGCAAGCCGGTGTGGCGACGACAGCCTCACTACATCCGAGACCATACTCCTGACCAGTGGAAAGAGTGGGACGAAGCCCTAGCGAGAGATAACTATGATGACGCGAGAACCGATAGTCGAGGCAGCGTCTTCGCAATGGATGACTGGTCACAGCCGAAAAAGCACACCTGCAAGAAGTTCTGGTTCGCAGCTCCGCTCGAAATCGCTGAGAAGATCAAAGAGCAAGTCCCTGACCACGCGGGCCTGTATGCGATCAGCAAAGCCTGTTTCGGCCACGACGTCCGAATTCTCAAAGAAGCACCCGTCCTCAAGATGGCTCAGAAGGTCGACGAGAAGATGATGCAGCACGTCCTCCAGTGCGCCTACTACCGATTCTGGGACAGCGAACGAAAGGAGGCCGCGTGAAGCAATCTGTCACCTATTCGATCTCGATCGACGCTGACTACAAGCCACTGAAATATTGGTCTGACACATGGGCGATTCCCATCACGACGATCCGAACGTGGATCCAAAACGGCAAGTGCCCGGCCAAGTTGATCGGTGGCCAATATATGATTTCGCAGCTCGAACTGTTAAACTGGACACCTCCAGAAAGCGAAAAGGACGGTCATGGCGAGAGCGAAGGGCGAGGGGACGTACGAAAGAAGAAAGAGCGACCTGCAATATCGGTTCGTGCTTCAAGCGGACAAAAAACGTCTCGTTGGCCCGTTTAAGCCGACCAAATCCGAAGCGCTCAAAGCGTGGAAGGAAAAGCAGAAACAACCACCCAAGTCGAAACCGAAATCCGCTGATCCATTCTCCCAACCTGATCGAGTCTGCATCGGCGATGAGATTTACTGGTGCTTGTTTGGCGTTTGGGACAGTCCGGACGGCGAACGACCAACAACCAAGGGTATCTGGGCCGACGAGCTCGCTCCAACCACCTACCAGCTCTATTTCGACGCATTCAAAGCGCGGATCCGCCACGACCCGATCGCGCTCATGGATCCCGCTGAAGTCGACGTGCGCGACCTCGAGTCGTTCCGATCGCGGCTACTGCACACACCATCGAGCTACACGCGAAAGCTAAAAACCAAAAAGCCCGACGGATCGATCGAAGTAAAAGACCTGATCGTCGAGCGCCCTCCTCTCAACGGCCGCTCGGTCATGCGGTACATGACGCCCGTCTTCAAAGTGTTAAAGCGGCATCGAAACCTCTGCTACCGCGAATTGGGAACGCTGAAACTCAACCCGCCGAAGAAAGCCTGGCTCACCCATTCCGACCGTGACGCGTTCCTGGCCCTCATGAACTCGCCAATGCTCCGTAGAGCGGCCCTGTTGATGATGCACGGCATGTCGATCGGAGAAGTGTGTAAAGTGACGTCCGACGCGTTTGACGGCCACACAATCGAAATCTCGGAGCAAACGAGCATGATCGGCGGAAAGGCGGTCGACCGTGGCCAACTCAAGCGAGCACGAAGGTATCGCAAATTGCCGGCAAATCGCTTGCTGAAACAAGAACTGGCTGGTGTCACAGGCCGCCTCGTCGACTTCATTCCGTCATCGCTTCGGCGGGCGATCGAGCGAAAGGTTGCCGGCACGAAATTCGAAAACATTGGACCGCACGACCTGCGAAGATCCGGAGGAAAGTGGATGCTCGACGCCGGCGCGAAACTCAGCGACGTGGCGGCCATTCTCGGCAATGATCCACGGACGCTCTTGGTCTGGTACGACACCTCAGACGCCGAAGGAAAAGCGAGAGCGATCGAGGCGGTCTAATCGAAAACCTTGTGTGGTTTCCAGTGTGGTTTGTTTCGTCGCAAGATGCCGGAATTTCGTCGGCAGTTCTGAACCGTAGGTTCAAAAAATGGAGCCTTCGACGAGAATCGAACCCGTGACCTCTTCTTTACCAATCAAAAGGGTGTTGAAGTTGCTTTCTACTTAGATGTCTACTGTTTGTGTGGTTTTTCTGTGTGGTTTGGTATCCTCCGATCATGCACGGATGGCAACCGATCAACGCCCAACTCCGAGGCTATCGAGGCCAAACGCTTCGAGCTTTGGCACGTCAAACCGAGACTGGTTTCCAGGTCACGGCGTTCCGAGAACGGCACAATCCGCCGGCGTTGATCGGCGTCGGATCCACACTGAATCTCGCGATCGCAGACTTCGAACGACGCGTCGTCGAGATCGAGGAACAGATCGACTACCTATGTACGCATCGCGCGGCGTGAGCCTGGCCGCGTTTTGTTCTGAACGACCGCACCCGGCGTCGCACCACTGAGACCAACCGGTCGCAACGACTCCGGACGATTCCCGTTCGGTTCAGGCTGGCGAATCACGCCCTGAGGTGCCCTCGTGAGCCTCGCATATTGTGCAAGCGCGAGAGCCATGATGAAGTCGTCGTGATGGCCCGCAGCGGCCTCCGCGCGTTGCTTGTCGCCCACCGCTTGATCAACGCAAAACCGCGCGAGTGCAGATCGTGCTAACTCCCGCCCAAGCCGAGAAGTTCAAGTCCCTTGGCGGCTCTCGGTGGGTTCAAAAGCAGATCGAAAACGCCTGATCCACGCACAAAAAAGACGCCCCCAGCACGAGGCTGAGGGCGATTGTAAACGTAACGGCGGATTAGGTTGTCAATTGGACTTCTTCGATCATTCGAGGCATTACGCTAATGTCGATGTACGGGTGCGGAAGGCCGAGCCGCTCGAAATAGATCGAATAGGCTAGTCGGCCATGCGGCTTCTTGGTGCTTCGAACTTGATGCCGGTTATCTCGATCGAAAACGAGCAGCCCGAACTTGTCGGCCATCGTATTGACGAGTTCGTCGGGTTCACACGCTTCGTTTGTCCACGGGATTGCGACGACATCAAAGTCCCGATAGAGCGATCCGTGAACCGCAAGGCAGTAACCAAGGCCGTTTGCGACTTCGACAAGGCCAGGTAGCACCAGGGAGTACATCGCTGCCCGCACTGGATGACGCTGAGCGTCTTTGTCGTTCACGTCCATGTTAAAGCTCCATCGGGTTATCCATGTCGGTCATGGGCACGATTTGTGCTGCAAGCGAGTGGCTGCAATCCGAAAGGAATTCGATCCGGCCCGACTGTACGTACAGGTGGCACGAGCCCGGATACAGTAGTGACGGTTCGAACGTCGGCGCGTCCATGTTGCCGTCAAATTTCCAAACAGGATCGTTCGGGAACCGCCGGTCTCTCGGATCGTGATCGATCGACAAAATGTGCGAGCATTCGCAGCCCGGACAAAAGAACCGCCACCCGAGCAGTTTTCCGTCAAGGGTAAACGGTTTCAGCTTTGACATCGTAGCCGCCTAGTGAGGGTAGCCAGTCGGGCACGGGAACCGCTTCAAGTACTCCGCGACCCAATCGAGCAGAATTGCCCGCTGCGCCTGGGCAAGCGTGAGCTGTCCGGCCATCACTTCTCGGTGCAGCCGGTTCTCGAGCTTGTCCTTGTCGTGGGCGTTCCAAGGCCCTTCGTATGATTCGCACCACAGATTCGCAGGATCCGAGCCACAGCCGATCTCGATCGAGCACGCGTGGTCGACTTCGAACGGCACACCTCCGCGCGCAAAATGATCGCGCTTGACCACTGCGTTGATCATCGCCTTGGTCGCCGACTGCCGATACAGTTTGGTCGTAAATCCCGGCTGTTTCATCGCCTCGAGTGTGATGCGCGGATCCACAACGCCAAGCACGACTCGCGGCGGCAGATACTTGCCGTATGGCGCGGAATACGGCCGGTGAGCCGCTTCGTCGGGCGTCAGGATGTACTGAGGCGTCCGCCCGCCAAATCCAAGGCAGAGCAGAGAGACGAGAATCAGCAGTCGTTTCATGCCTGATTATCCTCCGTTTCGCTCTCAGCTGCAAGAGCAGCCTCCGCCTCCGAAAACGCCTTCGACACGTCCGCCGGAACGCCCTTGATCGTTACAAAGTCGATGCCCTCGACGCCGCCATCCTGGAATCGCCCGTCAGGGACGTCCGTGTACGGGCACATAGGATACAAGCCGCGCTGATTGAGCGCGATTCGTGTGGTCGGCGCGGCGCCCAGAGGTGGGTTTAGATCGCCGGGCAACAGCGAGAAGATTTGATCTTTGGCGAGCATAATCGCCGTTCCGTCTGACTGGGTGAAGGTTGCTTGGCTTGCTTGCATAGGTTCTGTTCCGTTGGAAGATCTCGGGGCGCACGACGTGCGCGGTGTAGATGGCCGTGTTGGCCGTGGTAGTGCCGTGAAGCCCGTCCGTGCGGGCGAAGTAATTTGCCGTGCCGTTCGCGACCCACTTGCTGGATGTCTTGCCCGACTCGGTAACGCTGGCGATGTCGAAAAACGCGGTCGCTTTCTCGACATACTGCGCCCTGACGCTGGCGTTGAACGACGATCGATAACTGTTCTTGGTGCTGTCGAAAACCGTCTGGTTGAGCGTCGTCGCCCAGTTGTCGGTCGACGTGGTGTATGGCGAGATCGAGCAGATCGCGTAGTCGTATGGATGACCGCTCTGTGTAGCGAACTTGAGCGAGTTGTAGACCGTCGTGAGCGACGCCCGGAACTGGGTGTCGTTGACGCCGCCGCCGTTGAAGTCGTTGATGCCGACGTCGATGACGAGGTCGGTGCAGTACTTCGCAATCTCCTTCCGAAGCGTCGATGTTGACGTGCCGTTGTTCCAGAGGTAACAAGCTTCGCCACCCATGCCGGCGTTTACAAACGGAACGCCCCACGCGCTCATCGTCGGCGCCACTTCGCCGTCTTCGTTGTAGATTGGTGCGAAGCCAGTAGAGTTGGAACCACGGAGCCGCGAGTCACCCCAAGCGAAAACGCCTCTCGTGCGCGTCTTGGCGACAATCGCCATCGGGCCGAGTGTTAAGTTGTGCTGAGTCGCCGGCGAGCCGCCGAGCGTGATGTCCGGAATTGCTCCGGACGCTCCGTAGTCACTCCACTCGCCGAGGTTCGTCCGGTTGTACGTCCCTCCAAACAAAACGCCGGCCGTAGCGGAATTGCTCGAATGAGTCCATGTGCGCGTGTAGCCGAGCTGGTGATTTCGCCACTTGATCCCGATCCAGTCCGACCAAGCCATCTGGCCGCCCGAAAGCGTCTTCGTTGCCGATCCGGACCAAGTGACCTGCGAGAACGTGCCGTCGTAGTTCTCGATCCCCATGCGGAAATCGCGAGTGCCAGGACACGCTAGTTCGAGCTGGTAGACGTTCGCAATCAGGACCTTGACCGCGACGACATCATCACAAACCCGGTGGGCCTTGCGGTGGATGCTGTCCTGGATGCCGGTCGTGATCGTGTTCCACGTCTGGGTGGAAGCAACAACGCCCTCGTGCAAAGGAGCCGTTGTTTGCGCCGGCGTCGGCATCTTCCCGGTGATTATTACCAAGGCAAGCAGCGCAAGCTTTAGGTATTTCAGAAGGTGTTTCATGGTTAGTTAGAAAGTGCGAATGCAGCCCAGGCGAAGGTTTCGGCGGAGCCCGGCGTGTAGGCGTCGCCCGCACTCTGGTAGCCGTAGATCTTCTGGCCAGAGGCAAGAATCGCGTTGATGACCGCGCCGTTGTCGGGAATTCCGATCGCGACCGCGCCATCGGTGCAAACCTGCCAGTTCGTGACCGTCACCGACCCCAGGTAATTCGCGCCGGTGCTTGGCACAAACGTGCCCGCGTCGCCGTTGGCCACGCCCGGGTCGGCGGAAAATAGCGAAAGCTTGAACGTCGCGTTGGTGATCCCGGTGCCCGACTTGAAGCACCGAAACGCAAAGACCTGAGCCCCGCCGCCAGACGATTTCGCGACCTGAAATTGCAATGCTGGACAAGATCCCGCCGTCGCACTCGGCCCCATCATCTGGCCAATGGAGTAAGCCGTCGTGTTTGCAAGCCGGGTCCACGTGGCGGCCGCTGCGAGTACGTACTGTCGGTAAATCGCCTTCAGCAGCGAAATGACCGACCACGAAGACGTGTTATCCGTCGCCGCACCGTCCGCCTTCGCGCCCTGGGTGACGTCGGCCCCGTCTGCGATGGTCGCCGCTCCGCCTCCGCCGCCTCCGCCCGATTGGTAAACGTCAAGCGCGAAAGTCCCGTCGCCTTTGTCGTGCATGTTCTGGCGGATCTCAACGTTGTTGAGAATGTCGTGAACTGTATATTGCTTGTCTGCCATGTGTCTAGATCCTTAAATGAAAAACCCCCAGCGCGAAGCTGAGGCGGAAGCGTTGAGGTGGTGGCGATAGGTTAGGTTGACCAGGATTGACCGAGGTCGGTTGAATACAAAAGTGTCGGCGTCGTATCGCCCGCTAGAATCGGAGCGATGACCCAGCGGGCTTCCCAGTCGCACGCAAAATCGACGTTGCACCATCCGTTGTCAGCGATTGAGTACGCGGTGCCCGCACCGTTTTGAAGGTTGACAGTCGATGACCATGTACCCCAAGACAACGTTGGCGACATTGTCGCGAGCTTGATTTTGCCGACCCCGGAAGTTCCAGAGTCATATTCAAACCAGCAGTCCACCCAATAGCCATCGGGCGAAGCCTGAATAGACCTTCCGTATTGAGCCATTAGACTGGAGCGCTCCACGTCTGGCCAAAGTCGTCAGACGAAATCGTGTAGCCCGTGGGAGTTCCCGAAATGTTCCGAACAAGCGCACCGAGAATTCGCCCGGTGAATTCATCGCGGTCAAACCGAAAACTCAAAACGTCGCCGACAGTGGTGGCAACAACTTCCCAGTCCCATCCGAGCGCGTTCCAACTGTGGCGGCAGAACTTGAATTGAGCGTCCCCGTTGGCGACGTAGCCAAGCGCAAGTGATCCGTCTTTCCACTCGCGCACCCACGGAAGACCAGTCGTTTGATCGTGCCGAAACGAAGCTCGAAGCCGCCGCCGATTCGCCGCATCTGAGGTTGACCAATCGGCGTAGATTGCGGTCGTGATCTGCGACCGATGAAGCGTGTGGCCGAATCCGTATTCGATGCCTGTCCGGTAAAAACCGACGCCGTCGGCTGTTCCGTTCCCGCGGTTGGCCATTGAAGGCCGCTCGAGCAGCGCAACCACCGCGCCCGTGTTGACCGCGCCGCCTGACTTGAACACTTCACCATCGCCAGCAACGCGCAGAAACTTCGTGAACCGAATCGGCGTGTAACCGCCGTAACTCGTTTGCTCCCATGGGTCGCCGCACTGAGGGTAGCCCTGAACCTCGTCCCACAGATCCTGAGCGGCGACAGTCAGCGACGTCGCATCCTTGTCGACCCCGTCGGTCCAGTTTCCGCCCTGATAGATCGCGCCGTTTCCGAAGGCATTGAACCCAGGAAGCGCCGTGGTGTGGTATCCGTCGGTTGGCGGAGTGATCGCCGTTGCTGACCACCCAGGCAAATAATTGATACAGTTGATCAGGTCGCCAAGCGATTGCATTTGATAGTACGCCGCGCCGCTGAAAGGCACGACGTGAGCAGATCCAGGCCAGTCGGCCACTCGCTTGCCGTCGGATTCGAGCTGAATCGCTTGCTGCAAATATGTGTTGTCGCTCGCAGATTGCCATCCCGTCTGCCAATAGTTAAACGGAGTCAAGAATGTCGCTTTTGCGTCGACCTGACGGATGATGTTCAGCGACCCCATGTGCAACGTCGTTGTTGCCGGGACGCCCGATATTGACGCCGTTCGCGCGTCGAGAACTCCCCAGTACGCACCCTTTTCCGGGTCCGCCATGGTCGTCTCGTCTGGATAGCTCGAGGTCGGCGAAGATCCGGTTGCGTGCAGCGGGAATCGGCTTTGCCTGTCGTCAACGTCTGGAAGAGTGTAGCCGACTGTCGTTGGCGAGCAGAGGTCAATCGTGATCGTCTGCGAAGTTCCCGGAGTCGCCACCGTCCAATCGAACGACTTCGTCCCGACCGTCAGCGTTCCCGGCTGATCGGCCGTAAACTGCGCGTAGCGGAAACCTTCCCACACGGTTTCAAGCAGAGTGATCGACCCGCCCGGCGATGCGTAATTGTGAGACGCCGCGACAACCTTCGATGCGACTTGAGCAAGGGTGAAGCAGTTCCACGGCTTGCCGCGCATCTGGCATCGTTGGTCTCTCGAATCCTCGTGCTGGGATGACAGCGAAGGCTCGCCACCCGTCGAAGATGCTTTCAGCCAAACCCTCTGCGCGAGCCACTCGTTTACTCCACCTGTCCCGATCGTAGACCCGTCGACCGTGCCCGATGCGGCCCAGTTGAGCTGCGTAACCTGTGCGGTGCCCGTCGGATTGAGCAGCACGTCGACGATATTCGTCGCGCCGTCGAGTTTGTATTGCCACTGAGCGGTAAGTCCTGGGGACGGATACGCCGTGCCAAAACGCCGAAGCCTGCCCTCAAGCTGGAACTTGATTGGCGGGTTTACAAGCGTGTCGCAGATCGCCGTGTGTGGCGCGCTTGGATCGCTGTAGGTCTCACTGTAGGTTCCAATGTCCGCCCGAATCCGGCCCCATGTCGATGAATGATCGAAAACTATTCCCGCGTCCATGTTGACGCCATTCATGTTCGCGGTGATGAGCGTCGAGTTGCCCATTTGCTTGGATTCGGTGATCGCTTTTCGCTCAATCAGATAGCCCGGGGATCCGGTGTTCCCAGCCGTAACAAGCACATGGCACGAAGCGGTCACTCCGGCTTCGGTAAAAGACACCGAGACCGTCGTGCCGACCTTAAGCGCCTCATAGAACTCGGCACCCTTGCCGAACATTCCGTCCTTGTAGCTCGCGCCGTCGACAAGCGGATAATTGTCCGCGTCGTTGTCGCTGAGGTCGTAGACGTAGCACCACTCCTCGACCGTCATCGTGATCGAGTAAGACCCGCTGATGTCGCGATTGTATGAGCCGCCAGGCGATGACCAAACATCATCGACGTACGTCGTCGCGTAGGTGACATCCGTGCCGGTGAAGCTCGGGATGTCCATCCACAGTTCAATCGTGCGACGATTCTGAGCCGTGGTCGGAGGCGAAGCGCAGTTCAGAGACGCCGGGATGATCGCTGAATCCGAATCCGACATGTGGCAGATGCCCGGAAACTCGATGTAAACGTTCGACGCGTGTTGATTGACGACGTAGCCGCCTAATCGCGTGGCCGAGTGACAGCCAGTCTGAGCGCCGACCGAGCCGGAAATGTTGCCATCGAACACGATCGTGCGGGATCGTCCGGTCTTGAATGGGTTCGCCATGGCTTACCAGTCGTATCCGCTCATTGTCGGAAACGACCCGTCTGCGTTCTGAATATCCGATCCTCGATTGACCGCAGGACGCTTTGCCATTTCGGCATAGCTGACGATGGTCGCATCTGATGCCACGTATCGCCGCCGCGTCGGGATCGCGAACATTGTCATGATCCGCTCGGAGTAAGCCGTTCGAAGCTTGTTTAGCTTCCTCATGCCCAACTCCCAAGAACACCCTTGTAAAGCTGACTTGCCGAGTCAAGCGCCGGAATTGAAAACGCTTCAATCACGCACATAGAGTTGTTACTCGTCAGCGTCGAATCGACTTGCATGTGGCAAGCGCTCACGACGTAGTTGCTGCCGTCGATCAGAATCATGTCGCCGTACCGAAGCGGCCGTGGCCGGATTTGAAGCGTGTCGTCAGCGTCTGTCACGAGCACGAGCGCCGTCTCGAACACCTTCCACTTGCGAGCGTGGCAAGCGTAGTCAAACGTCCGCCGCGCCATCCAATTGACGGCATCTTGCGTCTGAAGCGCAGAGTTGCAAACATAGATGAGCTGCGGAAGCCCGTCCGTGTAATCCGGATAAGTTGGATCCGGCGCCGGATGGTCTGAACCGTTTTGCCCAAAGTTCGCCGCCTTCCAATTGATTAGGACTTGCGAATCAAACTTGCTTTGGATCGCGCCCGTCAGAACGCCAGCGTCGCCAAGGTAGCCAAGGCCCGACACATAGACCGCATTGCCCTCCGGAGGTTCGACCCACTCGGTCAGCGATCCGCGCAAGATGAAGTATTCGCCGCACGTTCCACCGCGACCGTCCGAAACGTCGGCATACGAGCCAGAAAACGCCGTCGGGACCGTTTGGCCGCTTGCGCGCCGGGTAGTCCTAAACGACGCCATCGCGCGGTATTTATTAGAACCGTTTGGCTTCGGTGGTCTTCGAATTCTCCAGCAGCCAAACGTATCAGACCCGCCGCCGCCGTTCGTTGCGTTCGCGTCGTACACGAGGTACGCCCCGAGATACATCTTCGCAAGGTCGACGATGATAGGCCCGACTTCGGTGAACGACTCAATAACGTAGCCCGACGAATCCGAAACAAAAATGCGCGGAGTGAGATCCGGCACATCGATCATCGTCGATGGGTAACCAATCTCCTGAAGCAGGATGCGGATGATGTCCGTGACCTTGTACGGCTTCTTCGGGTCCGCCGGGTCGCTTCCAAAGTTCCAAAGCCGTGGCAATTTGCCGCGCATCAGCGTTGACCATTCGCCTAGGCCCTTCCAATTGTAGGTGCCCCAGGTCGGATATGGATAGGTTGCCGCCGCGCCTGCAAAGCCCTGAACGTTGTTGTTGCCGATGCGCTTGAACTTGGGTTCGTTAAACCGCCCGCTGTGCAGGATTGACAGCAGCGAGTTGTCCGACGAGTTCAGCGCCCGCACTTGGTAGCAGAATTCGCCGCGAGTTTGCAGCCGCGCCAGGCCGTTCGATAGGTCCACGCACTTGACCGCCGATGTCTCGGTCGACGGGTCCGCAGATTGGCCCGTGATCGACAGGAACATCGTCTTATCAGGCGTGATCGAGTCTGGCGACGTGGCCGCGTTGACCGCCTCGCGCGTCACTGTGAATCGGTTTGCGGTCGGTGAAAACGTGTGCCCAGAATCAGACGCTAGAACGATCGACGCGTAATACTGTTGTTTCTCGCCCGCAGGAACATGGACGTTTCGGTAAACATAGTTCTCCGTGACGGTTGTCGCGCCCGCATAAGACAGCTCGGTTCCGTCCGCTTGGTACATGTGAATCGTGCCCGACGCTCCGGACGCAAAATTGCCCCAGAACGCGACGCTGAAGTCATTCGCGATCGTGCCAGAGCCGTCGTAGTTGAGCGGGCTAAACGGAAGCGTGAAAAGCGGCGTGACGAGCGTTCCCGTCGCTTTATACAGGTGGGTCGAAACCTGAAACTTCGCCCGAACGTTCCGCCGACAATCGAGCCTCAGCTTTGCAAGCGTCGGCTGCGGAATTGCGTCTGGAGTCGGCTTCGGAACGTTGTAGACCGTTGCGTTGCCTTGAAAGATGTCAATGACGTTCGCGATCAAGTTGCCTTGCGCGCCCGTTATCCCAAGGAACTGAAAGATGATTTTTGAGCCGTACCAGTTGCCATCACCGCCAAGGTAAGCGTCTGACCCGATCTTGACGACGTGTGACGTTCCCGCAACCTCGTGAGGCTGCGCCCATGCCATCGTCGATCGAAGCTGCCACGACGCGCCCGTCGTGCCCATCTGCTCGTACAGAAGCGCGGTACCGTCTGCCATCAAGAGCAGGTGATACTGCCCCTTTCCTGGGCTGCTGTCTGATCGCGTCTGGCCAGGAATGCCCGTGAAGTAGATGCCCAGAAGCTGACCCGTCGAACGCGAAGAAGGAACGAACGGAGTCTCAAACCGAAAGACGATCCAATCGTCTGGCCGTGCGTTGTTGGCGCTTTTTGCGACACGATCGAGGATGATCGGTTGCGTGTAGTTTGGCCCCGGGAAGGACGCCTGGTCGGTAGAATCGTTGGCCGCGTCCCAGCCTGCCCCTTGCGCGACCTGCTTTTGTGCGAACAAGTCGCCAGACGAGCGCGTCGATGTGGTCCCGAGCCCGGAAAGCTCAGACGGGGTGCGCTGAATTCCCGCTGTGGTAATGCCCGTCGGCATCGTGAACGACAGCACCGACGCATCAGCCGTCGACATCTCGTGCAGGACGCTGAGCGTGTCCTGATAGGCCGCAATTCGCCAGCCGATGCCCTTCCAAAATGTGACGTCGGTTGACTTCGACTGATCGCAGATTTGCGCCATCGACGAGTCGAACCAAAAGGCCGGCTGACATGCGCGATGAACCGGGGTGTCGATCAAGACCTGAGTCAAACGACCCGGAGTAACAGAGTTGCCAGCAGCCATAAATCAACCGAATCGCCGCGAGTGGCGTAATATGAGGAAATGAGCGCTAACCTGCAATGCCCGATTTGTAGCACTCAGCATGTGCGCGTCGTAAATTGGTGCACTCAGTGCGGAGCCGTATTCGCGAAAGTCAAAACGAGTCCGTTGAAGGTGTTCGGCGTTACATCCGCAACGTTCGGTGTTTTGCTGACGGCTTACTATTGGCTCGTATTCAATATTGGATACGGCGGCGTCGTGAATGTCGGACTCGTTTCAGATCGGACGAACGGGCTAATCGTTGGCGTGGCGATGACTGTGCTTGGATCTGCATTGCTAGTCGCTTTTGTTTTCGCGCCAAAAGGGATCAACCCTATGGACTTGGTGGCGCGACTAATTGCCCCGCCACCAAAAATCCCTGCGGGCTTCAAGGTGCCATTGACTAGCGTTCGCAAGCTGACGTCGCCCCCGTCTTCTTTGGCTTCATTGTCATATCCGATATGGACTCAGCAATTAAACGCGGCCCTCGTTCGAGCTACCTACACCTGTTCAATAACCGAAAAAGAGCGAAAATGGGCTTACGAATGGGGCATTGCGCCTACCGATGTCGCAAGCTTTTTCGCGTTCATTGACAAGTTTCACGCCTACCACGGGCGAAGAATCACGCGCCCGATCATTTGATCACAGCCTAATACGCGCCGATGCGATAGGCTTCCGAATCCAAGTCTTCGCTTGTTCGATTGTATGCCGACCCAACTCGCCCAGCAGCTTGTCCAACGCGCGAGCCACCGCCGATCGATTCATTTGAACCGTTGCGATACCTTGGATGCAGGTTGGCGGTTTTACTTCCAGAATTCTTTTCAGATCCGCCTCCTCCTATGCTGAACGGGTTCCAAATGTCGGCCAATCCGCTCGCGATATCTTTCCAGCTGCCTTCCTTCCAGTCGCTCAACCCCTGGTCAAGAAGTTGCGCGATGCCGCCAATGTAGGTCATCGCCGGAGTCGCGACCTTTCGATATATTCGTTCAGCTCGATTTGCCGCTGCGCCCTTCGCAGACTCGTAATTACCCAAACGCCTTAGGTCATTGTCGCTCCCTTCATCGCCGCGACTTCGTTTCAATTGGTCGTACATGCCCTGGTCAGCGTAACTTTGTGCAAACTCTTCAGGGGTTAGACCGATGTCACGCGACACCCTGACCCGCGTGTTTCGATCTCGAATGTTTCGAACTTCATCAAGAGCGCGAACGTAGTTTGTCGATCGATCAATCTGATACGGTCCGAAGTCGTAAAGCCCCTTACTGTGCATGTAAGCCGCCCCATAAGTTCCCTGCCTCAGCGCGTTACCGATTGCCTCAGGGCGACTTGCATCGCCACCAGACAGCGCATTTGCTTGACCGATTGCGCCAGGGCCTCCGCCGCCGTACAGTGCCATCCGAGCACCCTTTGCGGTTGACGATGCTGCAAATTCAGCAGCGGACTTGACCGCCGCGCCAACCGCAACGGCTACCCCCGCGCCCGCCAGGAGCTTTGACGCCAGCCCGATAGCCGACTCAGCAGCGCCGCTCGACATTCCCGCATTGGTAAGCGTTGTTGTGTTGATTTGCGATGCAATAGCCCGCCCTGCCCCGCCTAAACCTAGACTGCCGGCCGCCGCAAGGTCTATACCTAGTGGATTTGAGCCGTCAGACTGAAGAAAGCGGGTCCGGTTGAATACTCGCCGATCTGCGCTCACAGGAGGCGTTGATGCGCGTCTTTGCGCGTCCATGGCGCGATTCAGTCGGTACCGCTGATTTCGAATTGCGTCCGAGTTGTCATCGAACCCGCTATCGTAAAGCTGCCTTAGTCGGTCAGCTTCAAATGAAGCCCGACCAAACGGCCCGTCTGGTCGATACGGACGTGCGCGTAGTGCTGACCCGCCGCCAGAAGACGAAACGCCTCCGGCCCGCCCAACCCGCGAAGTCGACCCCGCCAGCCCGTCCATCGCCGATGACGCGTCTTTCGCCGTGTCCCGAAGCGTTCCCATCTTGTCGATGAGCGCGTCGAGTTCGGCGGCGTTGATCGGTAGCTTGTATCCTGGAGGCATCGTTAGTTACCCAAATAGGTTCGCGTCTGGCATACGTGCAATCTGAGATTCAAAATTCGCGATCGAATCGAACTCCGGCTCGTCATCCCGAGAAGCCAGTTCGCCGACCCAATCGGTCGTGATCCGTGGCACTTCGGCGTCGATCTTGCAATCTGAATGCTGGCAAAGCGCTTCAAGCGCGAGCGCGATGTACGTAAGAAGGTTCAGTTGACCGAGAACAGGTTCGATGTGAACCCCGTCCCGGTACAGGATGGTCTTAGCGCGCTCGCCTAGCCACCCGGTGAGTCTTCCCCCGACTCGTCAACCGCCCCGTTCTTGACCATGAAGTAAGCGCCGCGAATCATGTGCCAGCCCTGATCAAGGCAAACAGACGCGCGAATGACTTCGTCAACCGTCATCAGCTCGCCCGGAGCCTGCAACATCATCGAAATCTCAACCGCTTCGGCGAACAGCTCGTAGGACGTCGCAACCGGAGCGTCATCGATGTCCGGGTACAAACTTGGCTGCTTTCGCAGAACGCCGTCCTCGCCGCGCCAGTTGCCGAAGATGTACTTCGACGCCAGGCGGTCAATCTCTTGGTCGCGCTTGGCTTCCTCCGCCCCGTCAAGCTTTCGAAGATTGATCTTGAACGCGCCCGTCTTGGAATCGTCAATATCAAACTCTTTGGCGACCGGCGGCGTTCTTCCAACCTTATCCCACGCGATCGGCATTAGGTGATCACCAGCGGCGATGCGTTCGCGTTATTGATCGGTTTCAAGTTGATCGAGCTCATGTTCGGCGCGATCTGCGTAATACCCTTGTCGCCACCTTCCCAGATGCCGGTGTACGTGAGTGTGCGCGTCGTGCCGTTATAGTTGTACGTCGCGACAACCTTTACAAGGTCAAACGATGTCATCAGGTTGAGAATCGCATCACCGAGCGTCGCGTCGGTTGAGTTGTAGAGCGAGATGTGACAATCGATCTCGATCTGTGTCTTGACGTAGTGCGCGTATAGGTCATCAAGGCCGTTGAACCGAACCAATCCCTGATCCATCGAGAACGAGACGCCAGCAAAGAGCGACGTGCCCGCAAGAGCGATTGCCGTCGAGCCGGTCGGGACGCCCGACACGTAGTTTTGACCCGTAAGCGTGAACGTCGTCAGGTCCTTAGCTAGTAGGGGAACGCGTACTGCCATTAGACCGCCACCTGCCAATCGTGAGCCGCTGCGTCGTCAGCAACAACGGTTGCGCCTTCCGGAAGCTCTTCCTTATCGGCAAGCTCGCGGACACGCGTTTCGAGGACCCGAACCGCAAAGCCCCCGTCCCCCGTTTTGATTCGAGTCTCTTGTATTTTCATGGTCATTTCCTAGCTAAGAAGCTGTCTTGAAACACTCTCTGCATCTCGTCTTCGACGAACTTGAGAGAAACTGTCTTGATGCGATCTTCGAGCACCTTGTCGAGCGGCCTTGCGATCATCTTCGAAGTGCCGTATTGCAGGTAGCTTGCGTAACTCGCGATGTTGGCGATAACCGGGATCTTCGAACCGTCCGGCATCGAAAGCGTTGTGTAGATCACCCAGGATCGCTTGAAGACGCCTGAACGCGTGTTGATAATCGCTGGGTCGCCGTAAGGTATCGGGCCGGGATTCTTGACGCTGTACGGATGTCCAGGTCCGCGCCACTTGCCGCCACTGAAATACTTTGCGTAGTTTAGAACATCGGCCGCAATCTGCTTGTTGACGTTGGTCTTGGCTTGGATCAGCTTCTTTCGCGTTTTTTCGATGTCCCGCGCGAGGTCCTTAAACTCCGCCATCGACGAGCAGCCCCGGTTCCCAACTCACGCAGCACGCAATGTACTCTGTCTTGCCTTCGATGCCGACCTTTTCGTTGAACGCTTCGGATGCGCTTGAGTCCACCGTTGCGGATTCGATTTCGCACCAATACGTGCCGTGATGCGTCCGAAAATAAGCCGCCAGCGCGTGGCCCTTGTCAGCGACCACCATCTGCGATCCTGGGCTGCTTCCGATCGTGTGCTGCGACGTGATGTACCAAACTTGGAGCGGCATCCGGTACTGAAGGGTATCGATACCCATACTTTGCTCGGTCACGCGTGGGCCGAAGTCGATGACAACCGTTGGAAAGAGCGTGCCCGAGCCCTTGGCTTCGATAAGATTGCGCTTGAGAGCTTCGTAAGCTGTAAAAATGCTCGCGTCGGCGACGTCGGTATAAACCGCTTTGACTGCGGTGATAATCTCGCCAAAAAGGTCGCTGTAGCTCATAATTCACCCATGCGAGGCGGAAAGATTGTCGACAACGTGACCGAGTGGCACTTCTGGCTTGCCGCGCTCGTGTGCCTGTCTGCGGGCCTTGGTTTTGTGCTCGCTAGATGATAAGCGGAGCGTCGCCGAGCGGGGTCACGTAAAACCGCTTGTAATTCAAAAGATTGCGAGTTTTAACTTCGCCGGCGACCTTGAACCAATCCGACCGACCATTTCGCGAGGTCAGGTAAACAATCCACTCGGCGTCGACCTGCGACGATAGCCCGCACATAACGTAGTCGGACTGCATGACGCCTTGGGACTTGAGCAGCGTCACGCCGCCCTGCGGATCGTCAAAGTTCGGCGTCTCGTGCCAATTGCAAGCCGTCGCGGACTCGATCAGTGTGTAAGTGATCGCCGCGCCGGCCGTTGTATGGTTCGGTTTGTAGAGGTCGAAAGAGTCAAGATAGAACTCACTGGCAATGTCGTCAGATTCAACGCTCATTAGAATCTCCGGTACAGCGCGATTGTCTTGCTGGCTGAGTTAGACCAGATCTCGCCGAGCTTCGCGACTTCGCCATAAGTGACCGACTGGTCGTCATCGCGCAATGTCGTCGGCCGAATCACGATGCTTTCGCGCGAGTCTTCCGCGATCTTTGAGCAAGCGAGAAGAAGGATTGCCCGCCATGCGTCATTCGGAATGGTCGTCGATGCGTTGCAATAGCCCCAAATGCCGGTGACAACGATGCTTTGAGGTGGACCCCATTGAGGTACCACGAATTCGATTTGAGTTGGAGGGCTGCCGTCTGGCGTCGTCTTGAGCCAATAGTCAGTTCCGAGCGCGAGCAGGTTGCCGTTGCTTTCGCCATACACGCCGTTGTAGACCGACGTAAGCGAGATCAGCCCGTTCTTCAGTCCTAACTTTGTTTCTCCGCCGCGATTGATGCCCGTGATGTTTGGGCCAGGTGGATCAAATGGAACCGAGACCGCAGTTGCCGAGCTCTGGAAAAACGGCGACCACCCAGTGCGACGCGAAAACTCCGCGATCGCATCATTGACCACGTCCGCTGTGGGATAACTTCCGTTGAGCGTGATCGGCTTTTGGAGCGTCGACAGCAATGCCGTGACATCCGCAGCCGTGGGTAGCGCCGTTTTGCTCATGGTTACTCAGCCTGTGGAGTGGTTTCCGCAGGCGGTTCTTCGGTCTTGGTCTTTGCGCCAGACTTTGGGGCTTTGGGGTCCGCCGGTGCTTCGGGTTCAGTCACTGGGACTTCTGCGGCCGGTGCTTCGGGTTCGGTGTCGAGGGCCTCAAGTTCGTCGTCGGTAAGCTGCTTGCGTAAGCCGTCGACAAGAACAACATGCTTACCGTTGTCTTTTCCGAGAATTTCGTAATTTGCCATAGGGTTTAGAAGGGGCTGCGAAATGCAACCCCTTGGTCATCGCGCGATTAGGTCGCGCTAGGGATTGGGTTTGAGGTCTTCTGGTAACCAGCAGCCGCGCAACCGCTTTGCGAAACCGCCTGAGTCGTTGCGTTGTATTTGATCGCGATCATCGAAGCGACGACGACGTTTGCCGTCGCGCGGATGATCTGCGCTCGAACGTATCGGCGCGGGGGCCGATAGATGTCAAGAACCAGCAAGGTGTCCGAATCGCCAGTGGTTGCGACCGCCTGAACCGTTGCGCCCGTAGCCGGATGCGTCAACGTGTCAATCGTGCCTGCGCCGTAAGTGGCGGAGGTGTCCGAGTTTTTCGCGGTGAGGGTAGCGACACCCGTCGATGTCACGGTGCCGATGTGGGTAACAAAACACACCGACGTGAAGCCGAGCATGTCGACTTCGGTCGCGGTGAGCGTGTCGCCAGTGCCTGCGGCTGTTGCGTTTAGGACCTTTTTGAAGTCGGCTGCTGTCGAGAGTTGGTGAGTAGTCACAGTTTCTTCGTTGTCTCCTTTACGCCTGCTTTCCTGCGTGCAGTGCGCGGTTTTGGACGACCTGGCCGCCTAGTCGGAACCGGAAGTACCAGCCGACCTTGTTGGCCTTGATCATCGACTTGTCCTGGTCGCCGTATGGGATGACCGAAAGGCCGATGCGTCGTGCGACAACATACGCCGACTTGAGGTCGCCGAATGCAATCGGGTAGTTGTTCGTCGCGCAGTTCGGCATGAATGCGCTTAGAATCACGTTGAAACCAAAGAGCTGCGGAGTTCGTGGCGTGGCCATGCCTTCCGGTCCGTTGCTTCGCGCAAGGCCGAAGATGTACTGACCGGACGTGTCCTTGATCTGCGCGAGCGTCGAGAAACATGAAATCTGATTCATGATCGCAATCGTGCGCTCGGGGTCGCTCATGTACTGAGGAGGCATCGCGTAGATGAAGCTCGTCAGCTTGTCCGCCGTGATCGGGTCGCCAAGGTTGGTTGACGGCGGGTACATGCCCGACGCGCCCGGGTTAAGCATGAAGCCAGTTGGCTGGCCTGCGCCCGTTCCGTTCACAACCACGTTCTCGATTCCAAGCTCGTATGCCTGGGCCGCAAGATCCTGGAGAATCATGTTGACCGCATATGGGGAGTCTTCGAGCAGGTTCTTGTTGACCTCAAGGCCAAAGAGGCCCGTATAGATCGGAACTTCAACGTCTCCAAACACTGGATCAGTCGCGTCTACGGCTGGGCCTTGTTCGCCCGTCCACGAAATGCGAACGCCCGACGTATAGATGTCGCCGGTATCCGAATCGTAGTTGACCCGCGGAACAATGAGCTTGTCACGGGTGCTCGGGATCGTGTTGACGTAGTTGAGAAGCCGCGTCGGTGCGGGCTTGCGCATGATGACCTGAGCGAGCCATTCCGGCGGGACGAGGTAACCGCCGCCTTCATCGGAGCCTTCGGTCAGAACCGATCGGTAATCGTTTGAGTCGGCCTTGCCGCGCAGGTGGCGGCTGAACGCTGCGGAATACGCCGGTTCAGAGATCGCCTTGAACTGCTTTTCGCTGATGCCCCAGCCTTCTGCGTCCATGCCGGTCGCGCGGCCGTTTCGGTCAAAACCGATAAGGTCAGTTCCCGCCCGTCCGTCAAACTGGATTGAGCTCGCAATCTGTTGCTTTTGCGCCGCGTCCATCGCGGCAAGCTCATTGCCTTCCGCCGTGGTGAACGACGCGAGCGAACGAATGCCGTTTGCGCCGTTCAGGAAATCGTTTGCCCCCGCCGCTTGTTCGGCGAGTTTGGTTGCGTGACCAATCGCAAGCTGCGCTTGCTTGATGTCGTCAGGAAGCGCCTCGACTCGAACTGGGTCGGTCGTCGTCTGCGCCTCAGTGATGAGACTCTGCAATTTGTCTTGCAGTGCTTTAAGATGTGGATTCATTTTTCTCCTGCGCCAGCAAGCGTGAGCGTCGCGCTGAGAATTGCCTGATTGAGCGCAGAGCGATCGGGTTTCGATGCTTCCGCGAGTTCAGAGAGTTCTCGGTCGACGTCCGCCAGTTGGCTTCGTGTGTCGTTAATCGCCTGAACCGCCGCCCAGCTAAGCGAGCGACCGTCTTTGGCCTTGAGCGCCTTCATGGAGGCGACTCGGTCCGTGAATCCGCGATTGGCTGCAAGCACCTCGGCGGAATGCTCAGCAAAGGTCAGGCCAGCAGGCGACCCGTCTTCACTGCAAATCGTTGTGTCGTGTTCAGCGCGGGCGGTATATCCCGATTCGACAATCTGCGCCGCCGCCTGGTCGAGCGTGCAGATGCTGTCAATCAATCGCTTGTCAAGTGCGTCCGCTGCGAGCCACACCTGACCGGTTGCGACCGACTTGACCGCTTTGGCTCCCATGCCACGCCCATTGCCAACCGCAGCAAGAAAATGCGAATTGAGATCGTCGACGACACGCTGGAAATCGGCGCGTTGCTCGTCCGTGATGACGGAGCCAGGAACGCCCGCGCCCTTATGCGGCCCGGTCGAAAACACCAAGACTTCGACGCCTTCACTTTCCGCCGCCTTCGACTGATCGTACAGAACCATGTAGGTCCCGATCGAGCCGATAAGTGCCGTCGCGTTCGAGAAAATCTTTGTGCACTGAGAAGCCACCCAGTACGCCGCGGAGCAGCACGAGTCTTCGACGTAGGCATACACCGGCTTCATGGCCGCGATGCGCTGCACGTCGGACGCAAGGTCAGCGGTGCCCGAAACGTTGCCGCCAGGCGAGTCGATGCGGATGACAATCGCCTTGACGTCCTTATCGCCAGCCGCCATGCGGAGTTGACGACGCAAGAGCGTAGTCGACGTGCCCGCACTCATGCTCGGCGCTCGCGACTTCGTCATTGGACCAGTGAGGCTCAAATATGCGATCTTGTCGCGAACTTCGTACTCGCGATCATCGGAACGGGCCGCGTCGACAGTTACGACCGAAGACGCTTCGAAAGCCTGCACATGAGCAAGCGCCGGAGTCGCGCGAAAGATCGTCAGGTATTGCCGAGCCGCCGTTTCCTCGATTGCCCAGTGCGGGCCGTGAGGTACCAGCAGCGCGGTCATGTCCGCGTTTGGATGGATGTTCATGTTTGTGTCCGTTAGGCCAAAGGAGGCATTCCAGCCTCGGCGCGGTAAGCAGTAGCCATGCGCTGCGCTTTTCGCAGCCCGTCGATGACAAGGGTTTGAGCGGTAGGAAGTGGCGGCAAAGTTGCCTCAACACGCGCGGAAATCTGCTCGAGTCCGCTCGTGAAAACATTCAAAACAGCTTCGTCAGCCTTGAGCGACGCACCAGCGTCAACCGTGATCGGCCATTCGACTTCGCCGCACGAATGCTGAATCTTGATCAGGACGACCGCCATACCGTCCTCGGTGACCATTGGGCTAACCTGCATTCTTGTCCTCTGACCCCATCGTCTGCTTTTGGTTTCGAAGTGTGTCGCCGCCGTCGACCGGGTCAAGTCCGATCTGCGCACGCCCTTCGTTTGGCGTCTTGATCGGGCCGCCGGTTTCAAGCATCAGCTCGCAGATAAACCTGGCTTTCAGTGCCGGAATGTTTGCTTCGTCATACGTGATCGACTCGCCCGGTTCGCCCAGTTCTAGCACCAGGTCTTCCGTGAGTTGGCGGGCGCGGTTGCGAAGGAACGGAAGCACGAAGCGGTCAAACGTGATGTCGATCGCGCCTTCGATGCTTGCCCGGTTGTTCGAATGCTCGAGGCCAGTGCCGAGGCCGATAACGACCGGCTGCACCCCAAAAACGGCGCACAGTCGCTGCTCGCTGAAATCGTGAACTTCCTTCAGAGCAAGCTGCGACGGGTCAAAGCCGAGCTTCATTACGTCGAGCGGAACGTTGAAGACAATCGGCCGTCCGACATTGCCGCCCGTGATCTGGCGTTCAACCTTCGATGCGATCTGGTCAGTTTGCGCTTCAGTCAGCTCGACCTCGACGCCGTCAGGCCATTGCTTCGGAAAGATTGCCTGCGGCGATACCCCTGAGTTGTTGAGCAACGCGCTTTCCATGCGCGTGGCTTTCTTGTCCGCCACCAGCTCGGCAATGGCCGCGTCAATCGGGGACATGCCGACCTGCAAAAACTGCGGGTTCGGAGTCGCCCATCGGATGTGCAAAATGTCGTCCGGAGGAACTGCGTAATATCCGGTCCCCGTCGCAACCCTATACTCCGTGATCCAATCGCCGGACCCCGGCCGCGTCCATGGATAGCAAGTGCCCTCCGGAAGCAGCTCGAGCGCAATCAGTTTGCCGCCGCGCGACCTGTGCTTGTACGCGTAGCTGTTACCACGCGAGCCCTCCATGAAGACCTGGCCAGTCTGCAAGAGCGAGCCGTCATACCAAGGCGTCGGCTGCGCGAGTAGCCCGGTTAGCGCGTGGTCCTGAACCTGCTCAGTCGAGCCATCTTCCTTTTTTCGCGTGACGATCAGCGGAACTGAGACCGCGCATTCAGCCGCGAACGCAAGGATCGCGTAGACAATCGAGTTGTCCCACCGAACGCCGGCTTCTTTGTTGAAATCGAGACCGCTGGCTGCAAATCCACCGTACAGGCCCGCGCCTGACCATCCTCCGCCATAAGTCGAGCCGGTGAGCGATTGCACATCGCTTTTTGGCTTGTACGACTTCCGTGCGGAGTTAAGGATTCGATTGATCGCCATTAGTCAGATATCCAAGTAGCGCGCGCCACGCGACAAAGCAACCGAGCCCGATGAAAAAGCAAATGCCGAGAGCGCATCCCGCGCCGAGGATCGCTGTGAACGGTTGAATGAAGTACATCAGGAAGCCTTTATGGTCACGGACCGCTTTGCGGAAATCTCGGTAAATCCGTCCGAAGCCGCGTCAACTTGGTCGTCGTGCTTACCGCCAGGAAATTGCCTCAATTCCTCAACGAAAGCCGAATTCCAGAGGCATCGAACGATGTAAACATTGCCCGCGTTAACCTGCGAGGCGAGTCCGTCTGCGCGAACCTCTTTTGAACCGCTCACTCGCTCTGTTACGACAGAGAATCCGGCCAGCATACGTGTGAGTCGCGACGCTTGGTCCTTGCCAGCTTGTCCTGGATCCTGCGGAATGTGGATTTTGACCGACCGACCATCAAGTTCAGCCGTAAGCTTCATCTGTCGATCGCGCTCATCGCTGTCCCACTGACCTCGAACGACGTCGAGGACGTAAAACCGATTTTCGCTGTCAACTCCAAACTTGACTCCGGCGGTATAGTCGCCCGTCGACTCGCTCGCCGCAAGGTCCCATGCTCGGCAGCACCTCAGCCCGTCCGGTGCAGAATCTTCGAATTTCAGGCGATCGACTTTGAACTGTGATCCTTCGCGCGGAGTTGGATTGCCTTGGAAGACCGCCTCAAACTCATAGTCGCCCATCGCACGTCGCTGGGATTCCAGGAACTCGATAGGCTTTGCTTCGGGCCAAAGCGCCTCGCCAGGATCGCGCTGCAGCGGATCATTTTTGCCGGCGATTGCTGGAAGGTTGATGAACGTCCAACCAGGCTCGCCCGATGCCTTGATGCGGCCAATGAGGTCATCTTCGTGCCACCGCGTGGCGATCAGAAAGACGCGTGTCTGCGGCCAGAAGCGCTGAACGATCGAGCCAGTCCACCAGCGCCAGATGTTCTCCCGCTCGACCGGGGAATCAGCTTGGGCTCGGTCCTTGATCGGGTCGTCGGTGATCAGTAGCCCGATCGGGTTGACGCCAGTCGGTGCCGAACCGACGCCTCTAGCCAGAATCTTCGCGCCGTTGCGCAGCTCCCATTGCTTTCGCGCCGTCGCGCGATCGCCGAGGACGCCGAGCTCACGGGCCAATTCTCTCGCCGGATCGCTAAGGTTTGCCTCCGCAAAGTCTTGAGAATAGCCGGTCAAAACGGTGATGTCGGCCGGGAATCGCTGACCCCAAAAGATCGGCAATCGTTGAGTAACGACGAACGTCTTTGCGTGACCAGGCGGGAGACTGATGGCAACCCTCTTGATCTCGCCATCGATGAGCCGTTGCGCAACCTCGATTAAATAGCGAACGTGCTTCGGGACGCCGTAACCGGAGGGAAGCGTTCGCAGATACCACTCGAGGTAATCGTCCGGGCGCTCAAGCTGGACAGCCGCCGGCGATTCACGCGGGGCTAGCGATTCCGCTAACCTCAGGATCGCAGAGTCGAACAATGTCCTGTCGGATCGCTGCGAGTACGTCAGGGGCCGTGACATGCCGATTGATGATTTCGCTCAGCTTCATGATCAGCATCGAAACCTGCTGAGCCGAAACGTACGCGTTCAGGGCCTCTTGCCTCCTGATCTCTGCGGTGGAAAGTTTCGCCTTCTCCTGGGCCAGCTTTCGGACCTCGGCCTCTGCTTCCGAGTTGTCTCGGAGCAAATCGAGTGCGTCGCCAACCTGCTGGAATGACTGTTTGAACTGCGATGCGTCGCCCGACGTAATCGCCGCCGCCGCATCGTCAAAGTGGGCTTTGGCATCGGCTAACGCATCGGTCGATACCGACCCGCCAGTGCATGAAAGCTTGATCCAGAAAAGCGCTTCGACAACCTCGATCTGCTTGCGCAGCGAAACGAGATCCGGATCCTGCGAAGCCAGCTCAATAATGCCTTGGAGTCGCTCGGGAACGTACTTCGAATACCGCCCAGTTTTGATCGGCGCGCCCGGCGACTTTCCGCCGTGCATCCGACACTTTCTAGACCCAGTGACAGCGTTGTTATTGCACCGCAGCCCCGTCCGTTTGGACTTCGCGTTGCACTTCATAAGCTCCTAAAAAGTGGCTTGCATGGGGTTACCAGTCTTGCAAGGGGTTATCGCCTCCGACGAAACTCGTATTCCGCCGCTCGGACCGCGAAACCTTCACGCATCGCCCGCAGCTCAGCCTGTTTTCTGCGACGCGCTGCGCGGATCTTGCGAGTCGTGTTCAGGTGGATCTTCGCCATCGCAAAAAGGGCCCGCCGGGAATGCGACGGGATTGGTGTCTCAGCCAGATGCAAGACGTTCAGGAGGCCGCCCGCGCGGAACGAACGGCCTGACCGGAATCAGGACAGAATCAGAAGCGAAACGACACGCCGCCGTAGGCGAGAACGTGCGGCTCGGCGCCACTGAAGAAGCCGAAACCGAGCCCACCCGTTAGTGCGAGCTTCGTACCCGGCAGCCAGGTCAGCGACACTCCCGATCCAGCCGTGAGACCGTTCGGACCGCTTGCCGATGATGCGTTTGCGGTTGCGCCAGCGAATGCGTCGTAACCGACTGTGAACTCCTTTGAGAGTGCAGCCGACTTGATCGAATTCGCGACGAGCGCGACCGGCTGTTTCGACTTGAAGTCCCACGCGCCATGGATCGACCACTGGGCGGGCGCAACAGCGATACACGCAGCGACGGCGAGGATGAGCAGGCCGAGTCGTTTCACGCTGCTGGCTCCTCGGGAACCTCGGTGATGACGACTTCGGCGTCAATCTTGCCACCTTCGATGCTGACAATGAAGTCGAGCGCCTCACCAGGGAGGCCTTCGATCTTTTCGGTAACGTCGATTTCCTTCTCGCCTAAAGGAGTGTTGATCTTGAGGGCGAACTTGAAGCTCTTCATGTTTACTTTTCGCCTGTCTTTCCAGGCTGTCTGGATTCGGATTCAAACTGTTCTTCGCAGGACTTCGGCGACCAGAACGTGCCGACGGCAACGACCGCTGCGGATAGATAGACCGCGACTTTTGGGTCGAGTGTGTTCGACGCGACGAGGTGGGAGCTGAAGGCCGCGAACGCCATTGCGAGCCGCTTGTAGAGTAGGCTCATTGCTGCTTGTCCGCCCTAGGAACGATCTTGAATCCCGCGTCGAACAGCGCTTGGCGAATGGCGCGAGTGTCTTCAGCTGCGCTTGACATGTTCCGATCTACGACTCCGAATTTCTCGTCATGAGACCGCAGGCGTATTTCGTGGTCCGCAGTGACTGCTTCCAAGTGCGTCGTCTTCCATGTGACAACACCCCACGCGACACCCGCGCCTGACACAAGGGCCAGAGCGCTCATGAAGATCGGTAGCCATGTCGGGATAAGCTCGAACTGGCCGCGAAGTCGTTTGATTCCCATCGTTTAGTGGTCCGTGATGGTGGTTGATCCTGGAAGCTGATCTGGCTTCATAAATCGAATTAGCTTCGCTTGCGAGGGTGTCGCTTGCAGGTCACATGCCGCGAAACTAGCGCGAGGAACCAACGACGCTTTCCCTTACTCAGGAGTCCAAGCGTGAGCGCCCTATCAAGAGGCGGGCCAGGCGAAGCCAAAGTGAATTGAGCGACGTGCGGAAAGCGCGACCGCCCTGCTCGTGTTCAGGTGTCGCTCAAATTGGCCACCGGGCAGGAATCGAACCTGCGCACCAAATCTCTACCACTGAGCTACCGGTGAAAATCGAGACCCGGCGGCCAACTGATCGCGGCGACCGGGGAGGAAGGGATGGAAGCCCTTAGGCGTGGAAGCGCCCACAGAAATCGTATCAGAGGAACCTAAAAACCTGCTTGCATTCCGGATTCCGCATTGGAATTCCAATCAAAACGCCGGAATTCCAATGAAAAGCCCGGAAAACTCGCCAAAATCACGCGGATTCTCGGACCAACCGTCTCGCCTCTTGCGCGGTGACAGCACCGTAAGCAGGTGGCGAGAAGAACTGCGTCTGACCGTCACGATCCATCGTGTACGTGACCTGCTCTCCCTCCTGCGGCCCGATGATCGCGTGATCGTAAAGCACCCGCATGGCGTTGCGAATCGCCCGACAGTTGCCCGGTCCTTCGAGCCAGTCGAGCATTTCGTCGTAAGTGCTGAACGTGTTCGTGTCCGGCATCGGGTTCTCGACCGTCGCCTCCTTCAGGTGCCGATCGCGCTCCTTCGCTCGATATGGCAGTCCTTGGTACGCGCCAGTGATCGGAAGCAACTTGAGAATCATTTGCTGATCTTTCGGACTCAGCGAGAACTTCAGCATCTTGTCGACCGACAGGTACATCAGCTCAACCGCCGAGCAGAGCTTCGCGCCCTTCTGAGGCAAGTTCAGTTCACACTCGGACACCTTCAACCACGCCTTGTCCTCGCCGCCCGGACACTCCACCGAAGTGCGCAGCTCACCGGTTCGCCAGTGCTTCCAAACGCGGATTACACGCGTGGTCGATCCGAAGATCGCCTCCATCGATGGCAGGTCAGCACCTGACATTCGCGCCTTCGCGCAGCCCGCCCATATCTGCAAAGCCGACAGCCGGTACAGCTTCGCTCTGTGGTCGTAGTGCGTCGATTTCGGGATCCTCTTTTGCTCCATGCTTCCTTCCTATGTCTTGATTGCAACCTACGCGGCGAAAGATGCCTTCAACTTTTTGCGCTCACGCCAGGCTTCCTCGTCCCACCGCTCACCGGTTTCCTTATCCCACTTCAAGACCGGCGCATCTCGGCCGCGATCATTCGGATCCGGAAGCCAAACGAAATCGATGCCGTCGATGGGTTTGGTCGGACCGTTCGAGGGCGCTTCCACCCGAGCCGCCTCGGGCAGCTTCGGAATGAATGCGATGCCGCCCGCCTTCATCTGGGCAAGCATCGGCGTGTGCTGGTTCCAGATCTGGCCCCAGTCCATGCCGAGCTGCTTGTGTCGAGTGACGAACACGTACAGCTCGATCGTCTGCTCGACACCGAGCTTGTCGACCAATCTGCGCAGCGGGTCATTCTGCCTCAGGTGGCGCCGGATCTCATCCGCCGTAGGTTCGGGAACGTCGAGCTCGGTTGCTACGCCGACGAGAACCCGCTGAATGCTGTCGAACGGCTCAGAGGCAGCCCGAACAGCCAAAGGCGTTGAATCAGGAACCGGAGGATCGGGCACCGATGCTCCAGAAACGCTAGTTTCTGAATCTCTTAAATCTCTAATCTCTAATGGCTTTCGTTTGGGTTTGTCTTGGGTTTGCTCTGGGTTACCCGTTGGCTTAGCGTTCGCTAATCCGTTCGGTTTTGATTGGGTTTTGCGATCGCTTACCTGTGGCTGTGCATTCGGTTCTGCTTTCGCTTTCGGTGGACGGCCTCCGGAAGAACCGTTCGCTTTGTTCTTGGCTACCTTCTCGATCGTCTTCTCACGCAATTCGTGGCACTTGCTGTTCCGTCGGCAACCAGCCTCAGTCACAGGGAAGTGCTTCTCGAGCTCTGGCCAGACTTTCTTGAAGTCAGAGAGACCAACGCCGACCATGCGCGCCAGTGCCTCGATATCGTCATCGAGGCAGCCGTCTTCCCACTGAAAGCACAGAAGATCGACGTAAGCTCCTCGGGCGGCGAGGGACAGGCGGCGAGTTCCAGAACTCGCCAGCCAATCCTGTTGCCAGAACTCGAAGTACGGTAACGGTGAAGGCATTTAGCCGATCACCTTCCGAGAACTCGAACCGGTTGTCCGCGGGCCGATGACCTTATCTCGCTCCATTCGATCGAGAATCCGCGACGCTTCCTGAAACCCGATCTTGAACCGGCGCTGGAGCATCGACGTCGATATCTGCGAACCGTCGCGAGCATATGCGAGTGCCTGCGCGTACAGAGAGTCCGATTCGTCTGAATCGGACTCCTTGGGGTCCTCAAACGCGATCTTGAGCTGATAATCGGGCTTCCCTTGAGTTCGCCATGCTTCGCATAGAGCGGCAACCTCGGCCTCGCTGACGAAGCAGCCCTGAACGCGCATCGGCTTGCTCGCCTCGATATGCGAGAACAACATGTCACCGCGCCCGAGTAGCTTCTCCGCTCCGACGCCGTCGATGATCGTCCGTGAGTCGACCTGCGATGCGACGTTGAATGCGATGCGTGACGGGATGTTTGCCTTGATCAGTCCGGTGATGACGTCGACGCTCGGTCGCTGCGTCGCGACGATCAAGTGAATGCCTACAGCGCGGGCAAGCTGCGAAAGACGCACGATCGTCGTCTCGACGTCGTTCTTCGCTTGGATCATCAGATCAGAAAGCTCATCGATGACCACCACGATGTACGGCATGCGATCTTGGAACGAAACCTTCTCGTTGTAGCTGACAATGTTGCGAACGCCAGCATCCGAGAGAAGGTCGTACCGTTTGTCCATCTCTCGCCAGACGGCGCGCAAGACGCCAGGAGCCTCCTTCACGTCTTTGATGACCGGGCACATGAGGTGCGGAATGCCGTCAAAGAGCGTGAGCTCAACCCGTTTCGGGTCGATCAGCACCAGGCGGAGATCCTTGGGCGTGTTTCGCACGAGGAGCGATGACAGGATCGTCGCAAGTCCGATTGATTTGCCGCTGTTCGTAGTTCCACCGATCAGAAGGTGAGGCATCGAAGCAAGGTCTGCGCAAACCGGTTGGCCGAGGATGTCTAGACCGAGCGTGAACATCAGAGGGCTTGGGCTGTCCATGAACGCCTTGCGCTGCGCTATCTCGCGCATGAACACGGTTCGGGGATGGCTCGTCGGCACCTGGAACCCGATCGTCCGCTTTCCGGGAATCGGTGCCTGAATGATCACCGACGAGACGCCGAGCGCCATCTGAACGTTGTCCGAGAGCTCCGCCACCTTGCTTGTCTTGATGCCGTTAGGAATCTCAAGCTCATAGAGCGACACTGTCGGGCCTGGATGCACTTTTGCGACACGGCCGTTGACCCCGAAGGACCGAAGCGTCGCCAATATCTCACCCGAGTGCTCACCAATCTTGTCGATCTTTGGTTCGCTCGGTTCGCTCAAGAGTGCGAGCGACGGCAACGTGTAGCCGTCTCGGGCGATAACCGATGTCGCATCGTAGTCTCGATCGAGGATTGCAATCTCCGGCGTCGGCTCCGTCGGTGACTTGTGCGCGACTGTCGGTGCTTGAGCTACGGCGCTTGCCTTTGGTTTGCGCTGCTTTTGTACGGTCGTCGTCTCGGCTTCGTCGTCTTCGAGTTCGGGTTGCGACCTTGTGGTCGATGATCGACGGACGGCAAACACGCCTTGCACGTCGATGTCGCCTTCCCAGTCGGAGAAGAGGTTGATGTGCTCCTCGTCTGGGCTAAATGTGAATTTGAATCCAACAACCTGCTCGCTTTCGTTGGCTGGTGTGAACAAATCGACCGAGACCGCGCCGTAGAGATTGGATCGCTCCGCCTCGAGCAGTGCCTCCTTTCGCTGAGTCGCATAGTGACCACCAGGAACAAATTTACCGATGAGAATGGCCGAGCTTCCGTCGTTCGCGACAATGGAGTTCGGACCAACTCCGATTGAGCAGGACTCCCACGAATCATCACCCTTGTACGGACGCTGGCAAAATGCCGTGATCAATGCTTTGACAACCGCGCCGCCTATCGGCATCTGAAAATCAGATTGCGGGTCTACGATCTCTTCTTCAACTTTCGCTATTTTCTTACTCACGTTGCTTTCACCTCAAAGCTGTTGCTTGAAATCCTTCGGGCTGCGAGTCTGCGCAGCTCTTCGGCCCGATTCCTGAGCCGCAAGGCGTCCGCCTCGTGTCGTTCATGCCATCGTCGAACCGCTTCGTCCTGGCAATGGCGCGCCAGGTCAATGAGTTTCTCTGGCTTCATCGTTTGGAACCTCCTTGGAGCTGAGAGATCATCGACTGGATGCGCTGCATCGTGATCGTTCGATCGATATCGGCGAATCGGTAATAGGTGCGCATCCACTGCGCCACGGCGTCGAGCGCCATTTCGACCGTCCAGACGAAACGGTAGTGGCCAAGCTTGACCATCCGGATCTGATCGGGCCGACGTCGCGCCTTCTCGCTGCGCTTAACCTCAAGGCCAAGGCAGGAGCCACCGATGATCGGATGCCAGACGAGCAGGTCGGGAATCCCAAGCGAGACTCCCGATGACTCCTTCTGTCGATGCGCCGAAGTCGACAGCACCGTAAACCCGCAATGCTCTAACGCCTGCATGATCGCCACCTGGATGTCGTCCTCACTCGCCTTCGGGATGACCTTGGAGCGGGTAGCGGTTGCAGTCATGCGGCCTCCGCGTATTCGGTCATGATCTTGCGCTTGAACGCTTCGAAGATCTCGTCTCTGGTCAAGATGTTCGTCTGTGCGCGCATCTGGCCAACCGCGCGTCCCCAAGTTTGGGCAACAGAGATGACCGACTCTTTGCTGACCCCGAAGTCCTGAACGATCGCCTCATAGTTCGTCTTCTGACCGAGTTGGCCGACGATCTCGATCACCTGACGACGGCTGAGTGGAAAGGTCCAATGCTTGAGGTCGACAGCTGGCGCTGCTGGCTTCGGTTCGGACTCTTTCGGAGTTGACGGAATGGTTCGAAGGGAAGCGAGTTCACCGCGCAATCCGTCGATCGTCCGCTCATGACTCAAACATGTCGACCGGAGCTCCTCTGTCTGCTTCTGTATCTGCGCATTCGCTCTCGCCACACCTTCGTTGATCGTCTCCAAAGCAGCGTTCTCCTGCTCCAACTCGGTGATTCGACTCCGCGCGAGCGCCAGATCAGTCTCAAGCTGATCGCTGCTTGCCGAGGGGACGAATACCTTCGGCTCGGCAACTTGATAGTCGCCCGGCTCGGCCAGAAGGTAATCCATCATCCACGAGAACAACAGGGCGTCCGATCCGTCGAACTTTGACCGAAAGTGCGCGACCGTTTCGCACAGCAACTTCTGGCCACTGCTTACTTCTAACTCACTCATACAAAACACCTCGCTCCTGGTTCGGGATAATCAGGCCACCCGATGGCCTCAAAAAAGTCGGATTCCTCCGGTGTGTCGATAACGTGGTCGCGGGCGATCGCTATTGGAATGCGAACCGCGTCGCTCATTTAGCGGCCGCCTTCGCCTCTGCGACCTGCTGATCATTTGCGGATTCCAGGAAGTCCCAGAACACAAGCCACCCTCCGAACTTATCGGCCCTTGACCCAATCGTGAGGGCCTCGCACAGCGCAGCTCGAACCGAATCAAATCGCTCCGGCGCGATGTTTCGAACGTCGGCGAGTGCCCTGCACCGCTGGCCCAGATCGGCCATCTCAGTCGCTGGTTGTGCGTTCATCGCCGTCGGCTTTGGCCAGCGGTAAGGCTTCCAACCGAACGCAAATCGGTCACCCGTCTCGGTCGTGCAGCTGCCGTCATACTGATGGTGAGTCTGAGGCTCAAACTCGAACGGATCGTCTTCAGTCGTCGCGGCCGTAGTCGTCGATGTACGCATCGTGCTCGCCGAAGAATCCGACAAGTCCGCTGGATGTGGCTTGGCTGAAGGCTCGGCCGCGTTTGCTTTTGGGTCCTCGACCACCTCTGCAACGACTACCGGCTCTGGCAACACACCGTCTCGAATAAACACGATGCACTGCTCCGGTGTGGTGAGCTGACGATCCTTGCAGGCCAGTGCCGCGAAGCGAAAATCGATCTTGTCGCAAGCTGACTTGAATTCCTGGAAGCGCTCTTTGCCGATCACGGCCTTCATGAACAACGTCGCCTCGTCGTTCTCCTCGATGTTGCATTCCCGCTCCAGCGTGAGCCAGTTGCGAGGGCGGACGTATTGCGGTTCGGCCACCGCCGGACCCGTCGCAGAGACCACACGCTGGCCCGCTGACTCCTCGACAACTTCGCCGTCGATCGAAGTCGCCTCGTGAATGTCCTCCGCGTCTTGCGTGAAGCGGTCCGATAGACCGAGAGTCGTCAGAACCGCGTCGACGAACGCGCGCTTTTTGGCCATCTTGATGATGGTGTTCTCGCTGTCCCGAGGCTGCCTGATGTACTTCGATTCCATCGAGCTACACGACCCAACGCCTTGGCCCACCTCGCGACCGTCGTGCGAGTAAAGTCGGCACCTAATCACGTAGCGGTACAACCCGAGCGACGTTCCCGCCTCGACTTCCGCTTTCTGGAAGTAGGTTCCCCCGTTCTTCGAGGTTCGGTTCCGTCCGATTCCTTCGGCGATAAGGCGCTGCTGCTCCGCCTCCGGAACCCTAGCCGAAACCCACTTCGTCATCGAGTAACGGGTCTCATAGTCATGGACGACGTCCTGCTCAAGCACGTCGAAGTCAGGCCGCAGCCCGAACCCTGCCGTCAATCGCTCGGCCCCGGCTTTGAGCAGGGTCATGCGCTTGTCGTTCGTTCCAGGAATGACCCCGAAATCCTTGCCCTCCTCAAGGGCTTCATTGACAAAGGCCGTCAGCGCCTTGTGTGCGTCGATGACGTCCGCTGGTGCCGCGATCGGTCGCAGCAACGCCGGTTTTGGTGCGTCGTAGGTAGCGAGTTCACTCATTCGGAGTCACCGCCTCTGTTGCTGGCTCTTCTGGTAGTCCGGTTTCGGTCAAAATTCCGAGTCCGACTTCGCCGCCGACTGCCTTACCGCAGGTGATAGCGTCCGACCAACCAGCCGGTTTGTGCTTGTAAATCCAAACCCCCGCGAAGATCTTGGTTGACCACTGCAAAACGAGCTTGCAAAGGATGCCCTCACCGGCCTCGATGCCCGAACCGGCCTTGATGCCCCAACCGGCCTTGATGCCCTCACCGGCCTCGATGCCCGAACCGGCCTTGATGCCCCAACCGGCCTCGATGCCCTCACCGGCCTCGATGCCCGAACCGGCCTTGATGCCCCAACCGGCCTTGA
>JGI24890J29729_1000245_pt1 | contig 39790 bp, 58 predicted proteins | sample FreactcultureFD7_FD_29729 | JGI IMG/M metagenome (IMG submission 29729)
GCATTTGATTTCTCTTTTAAGTTAAAAGGAGCGCGTAGTTTATACAGGTGTCGGAGCGGGAGTCAACCATGGAAGCGGTAAAACAACAATTGGTGGGTCGATCTGGTTTTGGATTTGACTGTCGATGCTGGTGTAGATCGCCGTGACTTGTTCTTCGCCGAGGGCCGCTTGGGTCCAAGCAATGACTTCAGCTTCCGTCAGTTCGTCGTATGGAGTGTAGTTTGGCTTCTCTGGATCAACAGTGAATGACACCGTTGAATAGCAAGACCCAGTGAAAGTCCCATCCGTACCGGAACAATTCCAGTGGGAAACTACGCAGTAGTCCTTGAGATCTCCTACTTGAGGTATACAATCTAAACAGCTAATCGACCAGACGTAAGTGTTGCTCATAAGTATTCTTCCCTTAAGATAAATGATTTTCTGCAATTCTCTTTAAATGGGATAACTTGCAGATTGTTCCAAACGTGAAGACCGCATACTGTTGTACCTTGAGATGGCACGATATGGTCAACACTCCATTTAATTCCAGTAGTTCTTTCGCGCATCCTAGTAAGTTCATGCGCTTCTCTAGTGACAAAATCAGTCANCTCTTTATCCCATGCAACATGCCTATTAAGTTTTCTTAGACGAGACACCATTATGTCATGAGCAACTTGCCCATTATTTACCCGTCTTTTTATAGTCCTTTTAGTTGAGGCNCGGCCAGACTCAGAAGCTCTCCAGTTGTTGTGTACCTCAGGATGCGCTTTTCTATACTCTCTGCATCTAGTATTGACTGATTCCCTGTTTTCACTAATAAATCTTCTGTTGTTTTCACGAAGGCACTCAACGCAAGAACNATTATCAACTCTGCGCTCTGCAAAATGGCCCCTTGAACACGGTTTATCTGGCATGTAGGTAATCTTTCCTTCAGCCATCGCTTGTCGTCTTAACAGATTTGGCGTACTCATGCGTTTACCTTTTGTTTGAGTTCGTTGAGTTCAGCGGAGAGTTCTTTAATTGCTACGATCATGTCAGGAATTAAAAGCCCCAACGATACAGATTGAGGTTTTATAGAACCATCTTCATTTACGGCGTCTTTTTCACCAAAAACCGCTTCTGGAAAAATTTCTTGCAGCTCATGAGCAATAACACTTTTGCCTTCCGATCCATTTTCCTTCCACGCAAAAGTTACAGGACGCACTTGAAGGATTTTATGTAGCGAACCTGATAAGCTAACTGGGTTTTCTTTAAGCCTATAGTCTGATGAATTAGCTAATGAAACAGCTCCCGTTGTAACTTGCACATAGCCTGCTGCGCTACCGTTTCTAAAAAAGTAGATTCCGGCTCCATCATTAAGCCTAGAACTTTCAATAGGAACCCCGGAGTTTGCCGACCCAGCGGTTGTATAAAACAAAGCACCGTTAGTTGAGTTTCCTATTACAGATATCTCACCACCAAAACCAGTATTGCCAGTTGGCGTTGCCGTATTATTTAGCCGTAGCGCTCCTCCTGCCTCCAGCGTCATTGCTTGGTTGAAGGTGATTGGATTTCCTGCTGTGCCGGAGGTGGCGTTGAACCATACGTGAGCGCCTTGATACTGTTGGTATTGTGTGGCACTGGCGCTGGATACATACTTCCAACTTGGTGAACCAGCTAATGAATAATAAGCGTTTGTTCCTGTATATCCGGTACCAGCACCATCTGAATATATATAATAAGGAGAAACACTTCCTACCTGAAAAGCCCGCGCACTAGCGATACCATCGTTCCAAGCACTCGGCGTAACACCCAAGCCAAGGTTGCCGGAGGAGTCGAGGCGCATTTTTTCGGTATTTGATGACGTTAAACCTGACCCAGTGCAAAAAGACAAATAGTTTGCTTGCTGTGCTACAAGAAATCCGCGACTATAAGTACCCGCATCAAAGCTACCAAATTCAGCAAACCCACCCACTCCGCCTGTGCCATAACCCTTAAATTGACCTCCAAAAGTAACGCCAAGCGTTCCATCGGATAGAGTTAAAACAGCGCCACCAGCCGAAGAACTGTAGACATTAAGCCTGCTCTGCGGCGAACTCGTACCAACCCCAACATTATTACTCGCATCAATCACCAGACCATTCGATCCAGCGCCGCCGTTGAGGGTGAGCGTTTTTGTGCTGGCTGCTGTAAGAGTGACTGAATTTGCGAACGTCATAGACGTTGCATCAGGATGAGCAATAGGACTTCCATAAATAGTCAGGGTGCTTCCAGTAACACCAATAGAAGTAATCTGATTAGCTGAGATCCAAGAAACACCATCCCATTTCCATGAACGGCCATTGGCGGTATAAATTTGCCCAACTGTGGGGCTTGCGGGAAAGTCCAATGCGGCCATAAATTACTCCTATGAATTAGTCAAAATACTGATGCAATCAACCCACTGACTAGTGTTGGCGTCAGTGTAATAAACCCGCAATGTTCCAGCGGTTGAATCCCACCAGAAAGGATACAGGGTAGTATTAGTAGGTGCTGTCGTACTGATCCAAATAGAGCCTGTGACACCAGTTGCACCTTGCGGTCCAGTCGGGCCAGTCGTTCCTTGAGGACCAGTAGGGCCTGTGGTTCCCTGCAATCCTGTCGGTCCTGTCGTACCTTGTAATCCAGTAGGTCCGGTAGTACCCGTCAAACCTGTTGGGCCTTGGATGCCCGTTGGGCCAGTCGTACCCTGAAGTCCTGTAGGCCCAGTAGATCCTGTTAAACCAGTAGGTCCGGTGGGGCCAAGCTGCGTGTAGAGAACTTGGGTGGCTGTGACAATAACGCCAGGTGTTACAGGAACAGTAGGACTAGTTTGTGCGCCAAAAGTAGCAATTGAAATGCTAGTATTATTTACGGCCCAAATAAGTTCAACGTAATCACCAGCATTTAATTTCAAAACATAGTTAATGGCAGCAATTAATTCGCCATTGGTAGCACCGTTTTTAGCAGGAATCCAGAAAACACTATTGCTATCGTCAACATCAACGCCATTGACCCTGATCCAAACATCAGTATTGTAATTGGCGTTTCCGGTATTTGTGTTTTGGAACTGAATGCTGTACTGAATATTGTATACGCCAGCATAAGTAAAACTGACCCTTGTACCAGAAGCAATGCTTACGCCATTACTATTAGGATCCGTATTTCCTATTTTGATAGGATAAGCAACCGTTGTGCTGGCAGCGGATTGATTCGTTATGTCATAGAACGAACCCCAGTAACCATTAGCACCGCCTGCACCAGCGGGACCTGTAGCACCAGTGATGCCGATTCCGGTGGGGCCTGTAGATCCTTGAAGCCCCGTAGGTCCTTGAATGCCTGTAGGACCTGTAATACCTTGAGTACCTTGGATACCCGTTGGTCCAGTAGCGCCCTGGATACCTTGAATACCAGTAGGGCCAGTAGTTCCCTGAAGTCCAGTCGGACCCGTACTTCCCGTTAAACCCTGAATACCCGTTGGACCAGTGCTACCAGTAAGCCCTTGAATACCTTGTACACCTTGAGGGCCAGTGGGACCAATAGGTCCTGTAGATCCTTGGATGCCCTGAATTCCGGTTGGTCCAGTAGATCCTGTAAGGCCCGTAGGCCCTGTCGTACCCTGAAGGCCAGTGGGTCCGGTTGTACCTTGAAGACCCGTGGGTCCGGTGCTACCAATAGGTCCTTCAATGCCAGTAGGTCCAGTACTTCCTTGTGGTCCCGTTGGGCCAATAATCTGTCCTACATTATTCCATGCGGCTCCATCCCAAACGTAGAGATCACCATTAGATGCAACAATGTAAGCATCGTTAGGAAGGTTTCCGATTAGAGGAAGATCTTCAGGAGTAGCGACTTCGCCCTTGATATGAATACTGGTTCCAGCAACACCCGTAGCGCCTTGTGGTCCCGTAGGCCCAGTAACGCCGTCAGGACCTGTCGGTCCCGTTGTACCCTGTAGGCCCGTGGGGCCAGTAACACCTGTGGGGCCAGTAGTTCCAGTTAATCCCGTAGGTCCGGTTGTACCTTGAAGTCCGGTTGGGCCAGTACTGCCGACATCACCTTGTGGACCCGTAGGGCCAGATAATCCTTGAATACCTTGAACACCTTGTGGACCCGTTGCGCCGATAAGACCCTGAATCCCCGTTGGGCCAGTTGTACCCTGGGGTCCAGTAACACCTTGTGGACCAGTAGGACCATCAACACCAGTGGGACCAGTGACTCCGGTGGGACCAATTACACCCGTCTCTCCTTGGGGACCAGTGGGTCCGGTTTCGCCTGTTAAACCTGTAGGGCCTGTAGTTCCTTGAAGTCCGGTAGGTCCAGTAGTACCTTGAACGCCCGTAGGACCCGTAGAACCTGTTAATCCAGTTGGTCCTGTAACACCTGTTGGTCCGGTCGTCCCCTGAAGACCAGTTGGCCCAGTGACACCTGTAGGTCCTGTCGTTCCGGTTAATCCAGTTGGGCCTGTGCTTCCTTGTGGTCCTGTTGCACCTTGTGGTCCAGTAGCGCCAGTAGGCCCCATAGGGCCTTGAAGAATGTTATCCAGTTCAATAATAACTTGTGGGCGCTCAACTACAGTGATGTTCGACATTAACCAGCCCTCAAGATCAAAGTTGGCTGTGAGTCAGTGATTTCCTTAACCACATTAACTACAAATGTAGGCGAATAGATGACGCTATTGCTGTACTGGAATCTGATATCACAAGATAGGGGGCCAAGGGGCCAATCAATGGTTACTGTTGCATCCTTGAAAAGCAGAATGCCCCAACGGGTATCAGGCAATGGCTGAAGAGCAAGAGTAACATCTAATTCGGCAATCAAATCGCCATTGTTACTTTTAAGTTCAGATGTAGCTTCCCACGTTCCATCCGGCAGCGTTACAAACCCCGCCAAAGAGAATGTAGCGCCACGCTTTACGAATACAGATGGTGTGGGTAGAGCCATATCAGATAGCCAAGTTGTAGCCTACAGAAGCAGTCAGAACAGTTGACCCAGCAGCAGTCAGTTTAACTCTCCATGTGGTAGGCAGGAAGTCAGAAACAGCGACATTAGTTGCTGGAGTAATAGCTGGCCCTACTTTTAACACAGTCGTTCCAGTTGCGCTAATAGCTGCACCCGTCAGGATCGTATACCAGGCTGATGAAGCAACATCATAGGCTTCAATGGACGGAGTAATCGATCCAGAAGTGAATGCGCTAACATTGATAATGATCTGTCCATAAGGCAATGGAGGCTGATTCGTTACAGTCGATGTGGTAAGAGTTGCTGTAATTGAGCGTGATGCGACAAGCGTGTTAGAAAATTGACTCATTTTGATGCCTATTTATGCTGAAACCATTCGACCAGATGATCGAACCCAACAAATAAAAGTAAGGAAAAAACCATACCGATCATGAACTTTGCTGACTTGCTCATAGCAGCCAATTTCTTCAGTTCAGCAAGTTCTTCTTTCGTCAGGCCCTGACTAGTGTCAATGATCTTCAGATCATCATTTGGCACTTTCAGCACCTTTCTGCTTGGTGAAAATAGAAATAGCAGCGGCTACTGACAAGCCTGCGCTGACAATAGCGCCTTGAAGTTCAGGCGATACTTTAATGCCAATGGCCATCATAAGATATACAAGACCGCGCCATGTGCTTGCTTCGTTTAAAGCAAATCCAAATTTATCGCCCATAATCAACCTCCAAAGAATTTTCCAAGTATTTAACCGCTAACCGCAATTGTACCAAAGTATCACCTAGCATACCGATACCAGTATTGCACTTTCTGCACAATAATCCTCTTACCTTGCCTGTTTCATGACAATGGTCAATGCATATTGTTTCTGTTGATCCACAAATCATGCAGATATTAGGACCAATCTTTTCTCTTGTTATTCCGTATTTACGCTTGTCTTGAGTGTGCCTATAAGCAACATTAAGCTGAAACCTCATTCCCCGACATTTTCTGCAAGTTTTACGCCTATGGTTTTTATTGCCTGTGGGTTCAAACATTCCACAAGGCTTTTCAACCAGACAGACTTTGCAGACTTGCGTCATATTTTAGCCAACTGGAAATGCATACCGTCTGGCTTAGTCCAAACGCCACCCCAATCAAATCCAGCATCTGTAAAACACTTAACAAGTTCTGGCGTCATCGTTGGCTTCTTACCAAAACCATTCCAAGCGGCGTTGATGTCTACCGCAATGCCCCAAGAATGCAATGAGGCGCTTGTAGCGCCACGTTTCTTCCTGACATTGAAACAGCCATCCCATGTCTTTAATTGGACCACCAAGCCCCTGCTGATGATGTTGTTGAAGGCATGAGTCAATGGCTCAATCATTGCCCTATTGCAATAGATCTTTTTAGGTATCATTCCAATCTCTAATGATCCTGGAACGTCCCACATCACCATGTACTTTGCTTCATTGGAACGAACACCAGGATCGCCCCATTTGGAATAGCATTGCTTTGAAGTAATCATTGCTTTGCTTTCAAGAATTGAATGGCGGCTTCGATGCCAAAGTTGGCTGCGGTATTGGTCAGTTTAAGGCCAATGACCTCAAGCTCTGCAAGTACACCTGCTTTCTTTTCAAGGCCAGAAATTTCCTTTTCAGACCAGCGTTTTACAGCGCCAAGGATTCTGTCAAAAACATCAGAGCCAAGAATTAAATCAACAACTTGTTTCAGAAGAAATGCAATGACTGAGGCCATATTAGTGTCCTATTACTGTTAAATAATAGCCCTTACTTCCAGAACTATAAGTAACTGGAACTTGAGCGTTTGTCGCTCCGGTATAACCAATTCCCATTGTTGATGGGCTTATGTCTCCATTGGCAGAACACACAGACCAACCAAGAGCAGCATTTGGAAAAGCAATTGGATAAGTAGCAGTTATAACTCCAGGTCCAACCCCGCCAGGAGCAAATGATATAACACCATACATCCACTGAATAATAATTCCATTGGCTAAATATTGATAACCATTTGTTGTTGCGTTGTTATTAAAATCAGAATAATTTGTTTTGTTGTTTAACTGAGTCTGGATAGGGCTTGTAACATTATGAACATAGCCAATTTCAGTATCTGTAGTAATTGTAGTAGCAAGACCTCCACTCGCTGATGAAACCATTGCTAATAAAGGGCTAAATCCATTTGGCATAGCAATAGCTGTCTGCATCAACCACGCATTGAAGTGTTCGCTATACAACAAACTAATTGGAGTATTGGCTTGAACTTGGCCAGCAATCAATGCACCACCAGCGAAGTTCTTAATGGTGGCAGCGCCAATACCATTCAGATTAAGCGTAGGAGCCGTTACCGTATTGGTGTTAGACGTATAGAACGTACATGGCATCCCAGTGTAGTATGAAGTTTCATGCTGTGGAGTGTTAACAACATAAGCATTGGTTGCGCCAACATCAATGCCAGTGTATGGTTGCACAAACTGGTTGTAAGTCCCTTTGGTAGCTTCATTGCCGACCAGTGACCCAACAATCCAAGTGGTTGCTGAAGTCCCTTCTTGGCCTCTCATTACAGTTAAAGTGTTGCCAGATCTTGCTGTAACCCAAACAATTTCAATGGATGTATTTGGTGTTGCAGCCAGAGTAATCGTCAATCTAAAGAACTGATTTCCTGTTGGACTTGGAAACACAGATCCATTGGTTACAGTAATAGATGTTTGTGAAGAACTAGTAATTGGGCTACCAAGAGTGCTGTAAGCATTGTTGGCATAAAGTTCAATGAGTGCAGTCATGGTATTAACTCAGGGTTACTATGTATTTAAATCTAAAAGGTGCGGCTAAAACACCTGTCTCAAGAGCGGCTTCAAAATAAGTTGCAATATAACCTAAAGATGCGCTATTGCTAATGGTTATTGTACAGGTTGCCAGTGGACTAGTTGTATCGTCAAAAGTAACGCTAATAGTAGGAGTAAACGGAAAAGCCGTGTTGTTCCCATTAAACACATCAGTCCCGTGACTGCCAAATAAAAATCTAGCAATTCTTCTTTTAAACCAAGGAATGGAAAAATCATATCCATCACCTTTGTAGAAAAACCAAGTCAATACACGCTGGTAAATGTCATCAGGCGTATCAAAATTGGTTGATGTTGAAAAAATCTGTGTTGTCGAAATTGCATTAACAATAGTTGGACTAGGGCCACTGGCGGCTGGACCAACATAAGGAACTGATGCAATTTGACCAACAACACCACCAAAAGCCGTTGTTGAAAGAGCGGGCCTTGGAAGACCATATACACCCATCCCCACCCAATCCAGCAACGCACCCTGTAAATTTGTATATACAGGAAGATTTACATTGTTAAACCAGTCAACGTACTCTTGAGTTAAGTCGTTATAAGACTGGATTAACGCAGGAAGATCGGGGTCATCAATATACTGGAAGTACAGATAAGACAGGATCGTCTTGGTTGCTGTTGTTGGTGAGGTGGGGAGACTCACGGAGCCGCTCCCTTAGTGGTTGAGATCGTACCTGGAACCCAATAACCTTCAGCATCTCCAGAAACCAATCCAGTTCCAGAATCAGGAGCAGTAACAATCCAAGAAGACCCGTTATATATAGAAATTACAGGCTGAATGTAGCTGATCAATGCTGTTGGAATGATGTTAGCCGTGGAAGTCTGAAACAGGAATTCAATTTCATAATTATTGATTGGCTGACCTGGACCAAGACTATTGAGATAATCCGTAATAGGCTGATTACATGCTGACTGCATTGCGGCATTGCTAACAATGTTGGTTGATGTCGTATTCCAATACACGTTAACGCGAACTTGTTGCGCTAAAGCCTGAACATAGGTGATTGAATAAGTATTTGGAGTGTCAACAACACTAACTGTGACTGTTGTGCCACCAGCCGTAGCGCCTTCAAGAATGTTTGGATCTCCAACAGACTGATAGATGGCATTGGCTACAGCATAGGTATCGCCACCAACGACAAGAACCTTGAACTTACTGGTGTCCTGAATGACACTGACTTTGTTGTCAACAACGCCAGGAACTCTTTGTACATATGTCCTAATGGCGGCTCCAAGGCCAGTACAGCCAATCGTACCAGCAGCTAACACTTGCGCCCGATATTGCTCAGGCGTTTGATCGGCTGTGCTAGGAACACCAGCCGCAGGATTTGTAACACTTAGTGTTACTCCTGAAGGAACACTTGAGACAATTGTAGTCACAGTATTGGCCCCAACACCCCAAGACCCTGACAGGGTAGCTACACAATAAACGTCAGTTACCGTACCGCCAGTTCCAACGATGACAGCATCTTGAGTGAGATACTGATAAGTACCGTCAGAAACAATGACGCCTTTAGGAATGACGTAGCCTGCTGTTCCAGTGAACTTTACATAGACAGATGTGTTGCTACCTAGGCCCTGCTGAATGCCGTAAATCTGACCTAATTGGTTTAATAGGAAAAGATTAGCGCCGTAGGGGGTCACACTGTTGACAGTCTCTACTCTAGCTTGATCAATCAGCACAAGGGCCGCAGTGTCCGTAGAAGCAATATCTTCAATCAGCGTTCCAGGCAGATTGGCGGTCAAGCCAGGGTCAAGGGCTACGGCTCCACTAATAATCTGGGCATGCAGTGACGAAGGTGTTTGCGGTTGCAAGCCATTAATTGTCATTACAGTTGGAAGAGCCATTAGAACCTCAAGTTGGAATAGGTACGTTCAGATTGATGACACTACCTTGTTGCGTTATCACTTGGATATTGTACACAGGAGTTTGGACATCATATTGGTTTCTAGCGTTAACTTTCGTTACTTTCAGTGAAGTAAAGTAAGGCGAATAACGCTGCTGTGTCATGTACACAGAATAGTCAGGAAAGATCTGGCTGACAATACAAGGTTGTGCGGGGATGCCGTAATCAGCATAGAAAGGGCTTTCCCCTGTCTGAAGCTGGAGAACCTGACAAAGTGCCGTCACATAAACAGCGTCATTGTAACCATTGGAATCCGTAGTCACCTCAGACCAAGTGTAGGTTCCATCTGTATTGTATTTACGACCATAAACCCTCATGCCACAACCCCGCTATTGCCAGATCCAGGCTGAGTATCTTTGTGTTCATGTGACAAAAAGTCCTTACCCATAATCTTTACTGATGACCCTTGAATGTCGATTTCACCATTATGGTTAATCGTAATGTATGAAGAACCACTTTCCAACTTAACCATCGTTTCTGATATGGTAACTTTGCTATCACCAGCAGCATTCTGAATGAGGACGCCATTAGGCCCGTAAAGCCACAAGACATTCTTATCAGGCGTAGTTGGAAACAGCTTGGAATTAGTGATCGGCACAAAGCACAGAACCGCATCCAGATTGCCGTAATTAGTGTATCCAGCCACACCATCAGCCTGACCAGAAATGTTCTGGATGTTGACATCAATCTTCTTGGTAACACCTACCGTACCCACTTGTATCGGTAACCGTACATATTCCGATTCAGCAATTGGGATCGTGATAGTAGGCAATGGGAACTGGCCCTGCGCTACCGCAAAATCTACCGTTACAAACAAGCCATCAGCACTAATTTCTTTAACGATACAAGGAAGTTCGTAACCAGCGCCCTGCTTTGCAGATGCAATCTGGTTATCAATAATCCCAGCAAGGTTCTGCTGAAATAGTAACTTCCTGCTGTAGTCGGTCATGGCAACACCGTAATGACCTGATCAACCGGATAATAATACAAAGTGCTAGTGGTGAAGTAACCAGCAAGCAAATTAACAGGAGGATAATCAGGTGCGCTACCGATCAGCGGAAGCGTCAGCACAGAATTGCCGTACTGGTCAGAAATGTTGATATACAACCTTTGTCCAAAGACGTTCCAATAAACCCGTGACTGATAGATCTGGCCATCTAATGACAACTCATAAGTCAGTGCTTGGCTTATAGAAGGAGGTACGTTGTAGTTCATTGAAACACCTTCGTAGCGCCGTCTGTTAAGGCTGTCATGACATCATTCAATGCACCTAAGCCACTGGGGAACGTGATGAGCGGTTGCGTGAAGTCTAACTGCCATGTCACCTGAGCCTGATTGGTTTCGCCCGTAGAAACGTCTGTCATGCTTGTCAGAAGGCAGTCAGTGTAGATATAGCTTGGTGTGAGTACAGTGAACGTACCTCCAGCATTCACATGGTTCTGGATAACCGATTGAAGTGCGGTCATGGTGGCAATCTTCACACCAAAAGGACTGTCCTTACCAGCAGGGCAATGACCTAACATGGATATGTTCAATGGTTGCTGAAGCTGTGAGTTGGCAGCGATCCTGTTGGTGTAGAAAGGAAATTCAGCAATGTCAGATTTCCATAGCGTCGAACCAGGTAAGGGACGCCAAGTGAAGAATGGTTGACTAGGGATTGTGATCCCTTGACCACTGATCAACTTAAAAGGGTTAGTTGTGTAAGCCGTTGATAACGCTTCTGTTATCGCAACAAGCGGCAAACCCAATGGGCTAAATGAAGCCAACCCATTCGTTAGAATGATGGGACTGATTTCATAAGAAAGTGTAAAGGCTGCGCTTATAGGATTCATTTGTAACCAATTTGGTCAGGAGTGTAATCGTATGTCCCTATTTTTACGTTTGATCCAGCTTTTGGATTATTAGGTGCAATCCTGATAGCAGATCCCGCATTCACATATGTGGCCCAACTTGTTGCTGATGTTCCCCTAAATTGACCAACATGCCTAACTTGTTGAACTCTAAGGGTTGATGAGGAAGCATTCAATGAATATTCTCTACCAGCAGGAGAATATTGTGGCCCAATAATCGTCGGTATGTTCTTTGGATATTGTATTTCATATCCAAGCAAAATGTCGTTTCTCATAGGGTGTACGGACTGAACAATGCCGTCAGAACTGACCCACGTTGGCTGACCAATAAACTCATCATCTTGAAGCTGAACAGCACCTATCTTTTGTGTCCCATCATAGACAAGAATGCTAGGCCCTTTAAAGCCAACCCAAACACCCCTGTACTCCTGATAAACACCCTTATTGGCGCTTCTTGAATAGGTAGGAGGATCTTTGATGTCAATGCTCAAGGAGAGGATGGCATTAGCCATTTCACCAAAGGTCGTATAAGACGCCCTAAATCCATTAGGGTAGCCTGGTGGTGGATTATCAAAGATAGGATCAATCTTTAAGTTAGGGACCATCTGTAAGCCAATGCTGTTAAACATATTGGTCAAGGCTTTCAACAATGATCCAGAGGTCCAGTCGAAGTTGTATTGATAAACAGTACCCGATCCGTTTGCTGGTGATCGCACAAGATCATTCGACCCTAAAACTGGAGATGGCCAGATCAGAAAATCAAGAACAAGGTCAGTTCCAAGCCAGTTACCGAAACAAGTGTTAACAGTGCCTTGGCCTAGAATCCCAGACAATGTGGGTTTTTCTAGGGGCATCCTGCTCTGGTAGTCAGGACTTGCTGGCTTAAAGCCACCACTGATGGTGACGTTCATTCCATTGTAGGAGCGTGCGTTTTTTACCAGATCAACAGGGACATTGTGGATTCTGAGGCTAGTCGCTGGGATCGACATGTTCCCATAAACATTAGCAATGTCGAACTGGATCTCAAGACAACCAGGGTTATAGATTCCTTTAGGATGAGACTCAAACACAGCAGGAACATTGGCAGGATAACCGCCTAATGGATTGCTGAATTCGATCTTGTAATATCTCATTGGTTAACCGTATTGGATGCGCCACCCATTCTGCTGACTTGAACTTCAGCCTGAGCAGAACTGTTGTTGTTTACGTTAACCCTTACCTGAGTATTGCCATAGGTCGTTCCAGATACAGAAGAATTGCCCATACCACCAACGATTGAGTTTCTTGATCTACGAAGTTCTAAATATCTTTCTCTAATGTGAGAAGCATAACCTGGATCTGCCGCATATCCTCCGCTCCTCAGTGCTTCACCATAGCCCATAATATCTGTTTGGCCCATAGCGCCTGAATAGCGCCTTGAAATTAAATCACCAAGATCATCAAATGATTGCTGAGGATTTGAGTAGGCTCTAAATCTTTGACTAATTCTTCTGCCAGAAGCGTCTGTATCACCTCTCATAGAAGACATGCCATTATATGCGCCAGTAATATTAAAATAATTACTGTCATGTACATTTCTTCCCCAACCTGTTTCTTGTGCGGCATGAGCAATTAAGAAATCAGGATCAACACCTAGTCTTCTACCTGTTGCTTCAGCAAATGGACGCATCCTTTCTGCAAAAGCGGCTCTAGGATCTAATGAAGAAGATAGGTGAGTATTTCTATTTAAGTTAGCAAGCCCACTTGTTCCACCAAAACCTGGGCCTGTAGGAGTAGGATTCGTAGCTGCTTGTGCAGCAGGAATAAGCCCTAAACCAGACAAGAATCGACCCACTGCACTTATCATGTCTCCAAGAATTCTGAAGTTTTCTATGACGCTATTAGTGATTTCAGCAAGCCTTGGGAAATGCTCATCAATATAATTTCCAAATCTTTCAAAAGCATCTCTAGCTAATGCTGGAAAATCTTCCCTAAACCATTTGGTAATAGTCTCAAAAACTTTAGCGGCTTCAGGCTTCAGGAATTCCCAGAAGTCTTTAGCGGCCTTCCAGACTCTTCCCCAAAAGTCCTGCCAGCTATCAGCACTAAGAATCTCATTCAGCTTTTCAAGTGCAGTTCTGGCAAGATCAATTGCTTTTGTGAAGATGTTAACCTTGCGATCTACATTAGGGCCAAGGACCTTATCAAATACCGTACTAAAGATTTTGTTGAGAGGGGCCAACAATGGGGTCAGTAAATTCTGGGCAGAAGCCTCAAGACTTTGCATTCCCAATGAGCGCTTCATTCCAAACTCTTGCCATGCCCCAGGCTCACGCAATTGCGTCATGTTCCTGTATTGCTCAGAAGTCTGACCAATGCTTTCCCAATCCCTTTGGGACATGTTCTTCATTCTAGCCAGATCTTCAACGCTCAAAGTGCCTTGAAGCCCGTACTGCTGGAGAGACAACTCACTAGCCCCATAAGGACTCATAGCGGCCTGTCTACCCTGCTGCATGACTCTTCTGAATCGTTGCTCAGGAGACATCATCTGCGCCTGCTGTTGGGTCATGCCCATTTGTGTGTACAGCATTGAGAATGGCGCATTGGCCTGCTCAGTTACAGAGCCAAGAACTGATTCTACGTTAGCAAGTCGTCCGTAAGTCGCACTGAGGCGCGATACATCATTAGGGTTAACGCCATAGGCATTAGCCCCAAAAGATCGTTCTGTAATTTGCTTAGAAGAGTTAATCAAATAAGCCAGTCCAGCCAGCATTCCTGTGCCAGTGAACAAGGCTCCAAGCTTAGTGAAACCAGTGACCACCTTAGCAGTATGTGCGCCAAGGCCCCAGAGACTTCTTGTGATATTACTTAACCCCTTACCAAAGTCTCCCAAGAGATTGGTTTGAGTTCTAATCTGGTCCGTAAGCCTTCTTTGGCTTATGGTGTAATTCATCGTCACCTGATTGAGAATATTCAGGTTTCTGTTTAGATTAGTAAAACTTTGATTTGCTTGGTTAAATTGAGCGTTGAACTGGGCATTGAAATTGCCACCGCCAGCAGAGGAGGGAGTGTTTAGTGAGGGCGGCTGTGAGCCGCCTCCACCAAGTCCGGCATTTAGCGGATTATTGCGTATCGCATCAAGTCTTGCCTCTAAAGCTGATAGCTTATCAAGGCCCTCAATTTCTAACTCAATAATCGCTTCTATTGCCATATCTATTCCTGAATTCTGCTACACACTCCCACTCAAAGATTTCCTTAAAGTGGAACGTCCGTACCGCTTCCATCAAATCGGCAATGAAGGTTCCGTATTGCCAATAGGTTCTGCCGTGGTCAATGTCGTCGATGAATTGAATGACACCATAGCAGTCTGTGATGTAAGTTCCAAATTCAATGCAGCTTTCATCGTGATAAGCCAACCCTTCAGCATGGAGGGGAATACATGAAGCCGATAGCATATGAAAAAAACCAACCTTGAGAGGATCTCCTCCTTCAGTTCGTCAGAAATCTTAGCTTGATCAAGCAACTGCGCTTCCGTCTGATAGATGAAAGTAGCACCAGCAATCTGGTTCAAAATGTCTCTAGCTTCATCTGACTTGCCTAAAGTCTCTCCTGCTGCCAGAAAGATCCTCTTAGCCAATACCGCAGATGCAGCCATCGATTTAGCCGTAGACAGATCGTCATAGGCTTCTCTAAAAATCTTCCAATTAGATTCAAACACCAAGCTTTGAAGAGGCGTGTGGTGAATGATTATTGGATTACCGTCTTCGTCTGTAATACGCATGACGATATTAAGGCTTTTATCAATCTTCATTTTCAACTCCCGTATTGAACCCTGTAAAGAAGAGCCAGAAAATAGCAGGGAGACTATGTTTCGGGGATGACCCTATCTGGCTCTATTCGGTTACAGGAGTGACCAGAGATCGTTAGAAATCGGGAGCAAACCTTGGAACGTCACAACAAAGTCAGGTTGTACGCCTGCCATGCTCATCTGTCCCCAGTTAACAATTGCCACGTTGTACAGCGTAAACGGAGCAAGAACAGACGTATCAGGGGTTACGGTGACCGTACCCAAGGTAGGAGAGTTCTTAATCTGTTCGATGTAAGCCGCTGACAAAGCAAGTGACTTCATAACAGCCGCAGTAACCTGAACAATCTGATACGGTTCTTCAGAGTTAACAACGGTGGTCATGCCCTGCATCTGAGTCACTACAGCGGACTGTGGTGAGATCGTGATGCCTTCTTTGCCAAGGTACGGGGCGGTGATGTTCAAGGTCGCATTGCCTGGGACCAGAACGGTTCCTCTAATCCGATTAAGGTTAGAGGGGATCAGGTTTGGATTGGTAGCCATGATATTCCTCTATTACGCGAACTGAGTGACGTTCAGGTTGAAGACAATCGTCTCAAACCCGTACTGTGGAGTGTAGGATGCGCTAAAGCCGCCATACAGACCATTTGCATAGTCACTGGGCTGTGATGCTACATAAGTCGTAAATGGAACTGCGTTGATAACAAAGTTACCAGCATACAGGCCAAGGCGAACATTGGTTGCAAACGTATCTCCATCCAACGCCGTAACAATAACCCGACCAAGCGCCAGACCAGAAGAGATCGCACGATTAGCCGTGGTAACCGCAACCTGTTGCAGGAAGTTAATACCATCCTGATTGTAGTACAGAGGCGCCTCTGGGTTGTTGCTTCCATTGATGACAGCAGCAGAAATGTCCGTATTCAGATTAATCTGAACCCAGTCAACGCTGTAAGCCACGTTAGCAGGAGTTCCATTCAGGTTTTTACCAGGAACAAGGATCGTATTGCTAATCCCACCTTCAGCACCAGTTGCAACAAAGTTGATATTCCCAGCAAGGAAATTGTTGATGTTGGTCTGAGTCAATGGCTCAAAAGCAGTAACGCCATTCAGGTAAGTGTACTGAGATGGTGGCAACTTGTTGGTTGGAGATGGAACAAACGCCGTCATGTAATGAACGAAGGAAGTTACATCAAGTTCAGTTGCCTCAACCGCACTAGTTGCAGCAGGAGATTGAAGCATAATGAAAGTGTTCCTAAGGTTCTTTGTAGTATTCCACAACGTATAAGAGGTTGCGGTAACTGGCAAATAAAACTTAACCAAAGAGGTAAGAGCATTGTTCGCAAGGAACAAGGCATAACCATTTGAGTAGTCAGTGTCCATCCCTGGAAGGAACTGCCAATTATAAATGGTCTGTGGGTTTTCTAAGATATATTCACCTACTGAAGCATAGACATTGGATGTAATAGCAGTGCCAGTTTCATAAATATAGTAACCAGTATTGCTATTTCCTTGCGCCCACCATTCGTAATTGAATGCCTCAAGCCAGATTTGAGGGCCTGTTTCTAGCGTACCAAACCCCGTCATAACGCCAGGATTTGAGGCAATGCCATAACTTAATTGAGTAGTAGAAACGGCAGTAGCAGTAAACAACCCATTGTATGCCGCTGGAACACAATTATAGACTTGCAGTTGCGTTGTATGACCAACAGGAATCCCATGTGGATTGGTTGTCGTTAAAGTAGCCGTTCCAGCACTCCATGATGCATTGCTAATGTCATAGTGAGGCAAAGCATAAATATCAAAATCAACAGCAGATGCAATAAATACTGTAGTACCAGAAGGAATAGTAGTGCCGCCCATAGAAACAACGGCTGCAGTTTGCTGCAATCGATTGGGTTCAGGGGCAACCGTTTCCGATACGTTCAGTTGAACGATTCGGTTGTAGTAAAGGTTGGCAGCCATTGTTTATAACCTCTTAGTTAAATGAGACAGCAATAGTCTGACCGCTACCAGGTTTGATAACAATACCGCTAGTAGCTGGGAACTCAATAGAATAAGTACCAGCAGTGGCAGGAATTGCAGCAATTACGTTGGCAGTGACAGCGGCAGCAACAGTAGTTGCATCATGAATAGTGCCAGCAGCAGAGCCAGCAACAACAACGCTAACGCGAACAACAAACCCTGGGGTTGGCTTTACTACAGTGTTTGCAGTAATGTTAAGTGTGCGTCTATTAGCGACAGCAAGTGAAACAGTTTGAAATGGACCTTGTGGCATTTTCGTAACTCCTATGGAACATTATAAGTAACAGGAAAAGGTAGAACCTTTAGGATATATTGTTGAATGGTGTCATATACGGCAGACTGATTATATGAAATCTCCAGTTCAACAAACTTTTGCTGTGCAAGCACGTTAACTTCAGACTGAATATGCTTGCCATCCCGAACCGTAAACCCTACCTTCATAATGCCAAAAGCACCTTCCATAGATGCCCTAACAATATATTGCAAGTAGTTTTGCACAGTTCTGTTATCAAATCCATAGATAACTAGCTTCACTTTGTCTTTCATAAGTTGCCAAGTTTCTCCGTCTTGAACTAGCGGAATTGGCTGAAGCTGGGAAGTTGAGCCTGCATCTACATGACAGACAATATAAGGTGGTGTCAGGTTCTCTGGAACCAAAAACGATGGGTACACCGGAGCGTAATCATTCAATGAAATCCATATTGGCAAACTATTTGAAACAATCGCTGCTTGTGGCAAGTCCTGATAATTATCAAGAATCTGTGTCCGCATTTCAGGATAAACAGCCTGACCCCTGTAATGCCAGAGATTAGCCTGCTCATAATAGTTTCCATGACTAGAAAACGCATATTCAAAATTAGTGTGCTGACCAATCCACAATGAATCAGGATTAACTTCATTGAAGTTATTGATCTGTGTCGGAGTGGTAAACGTAATATTCTGATACGCTTTGTTGTAGTCCATCTCCTGTTTCTGATCGGTCTGATAATGGAATGAACCAAATACCTCAATCGGATCAGTCAGAAGATCGCGTATCCAAAACACATAACCATCGAACGGAAGCACCACACGCTTGTACAGAACAAACGTAATGATCTGATTGTGGCTAATAGCCTGAAGACCAGCCCTTAGAGTTCCCTCTAGCTGGTTATCTGGAAAGTTGCCATCTAGATCTAGATTAGGCATCACTTAACTCCACATCCATCGCTTCCTTGTAAGTACCTGTATCTAGGAAAGAAGGGCGGTTAAGTCCACGATAAGGACTGCTTTTACGCCATCTAATGCCCTTTTGTGAGGACGCAGTGGGAATGTCTGGACCCCAGCCATCGAATTTCTTATTTTCGATGCTTTCCTTAAACTCTTTGGCAATAAATCCAATGTCCTTTTTGGCTTGATCGGGTTTCATCTCAAGCTTGCTGACAAACGCTTTAGCTGCTTGATCACCAATCATTTCTTCGTTCATGCCAATAAAGGTTTCCATGACCTTGAATCTTTTCTCAAGATAATGAGCGACCTCAGATACCTGATCACCTTCAAGGTAACTAGTTGGCTGAACACCAAATACAAGTTTCATGCTATACCCAGTAAGCTGAGTGAGCCGAAATCTTGTGCAATTTGTAAGTAAGTGCGGCCATAAGGGGTCTTAAGATTCTGAAGATTACCAATGGTAAGGTTCTTCATGGCTTCAGGAACCGTTAGGCTAGTCTGAGTACCCTCATCTCCGGCGAAGGTAACAACGCCGGAAACGAAAGTGTTTAGCTGATATTTCTGTTGAGCCTGCTTGAAAAAGGTCTGGCCAGTCTGATCAATTCCGTATGTCAGAAGGGTGTCACCGGCCAGATTGTAAACCGCAGTGATATACAGGAACTGGCCTGGTATTTGCGGAATTATCGACAAGAGGTCCGTACAAATATTGATAGCAAAGTTGTAAGAGAACTCAATGGTAGGGCTGTTGTCAGGCAGGATCGTGGTATTGATCCCCATAATGTTCCTAATGAACGATACATATCCCGACAGCGTAGGCCCTTCCATTAACTACCCCTGCTTGCTAGAGAACTTCTGGCGAACCAAAGGTTTGTCCTTACGGTCATTTTCCTTTGGCACATCTTCAATAATTTCCAGTTCAACAGCCTCAACGCCACGGCTCAATTCAGGGTCCTGCTCAAAGGTCTTGATCATGCCATAAGCAGTCTCTTCCTTAGAACGCTGGATCTGATTGGCAACAATGTCTTCGTTGACTTCTTCAGCCAAACTGAAAACATCAAGGGGCAATGGCTTGTCGTTATAGACCAGAACAACTTTGTCAGATCCCTTACCAGCCTTTTTGGCTTCAGAGACTGTCAGCATCCCATAACGTCTATGGTGTTCAACGACATAATTGAAGACATCTTCACTTACGTCACGCAAAACTTGAGCCTGACCGCCAGCAGCAATCGGCATATTAAAAATCTTTAGGCTCTCTGGGAGAGTCCAATTAAAAACATAAGGTTGAGTAGAAGTATTAGCTACGAAAAGGTTCATTTTGTTTCCCTGCTATTAAGTTAAGAGCGGAGTCATTATAACCCCGCTCCTATCTTTTTACCTTAGCTGTAGATCATGCTGATCTTGGTGACACCCTGTGAGCGGATAGCCCAACCTGGGGTAGCACGAATTTCAGACAGGGTAGCCAGCGCACCGTCTGGGAGAGGGCTGGTGATCTCACGGGGAGCAGCCATATCCGTCAACTGAAGCGTGGTAGCCTGAAGACCTGGGGTCAGGGTTGCAAAGATGTTGGTGTTCGGTTCAGAACCAACAAACGGAACCTTGATTTCAGGAATAACGATCAGAACTGCGTCAGAACCGCCATCGCCTTTACCGATCAGGGTATCGTCGAAGCCGAATTCCAAAGAGTCATCGTTCCAGCCGATAACTGACTCAAGCGTACCAGACGTTGAGTTAGAACCTGCACCAGGACGCTGATACTGGGTCAACTGAACGATGCTGTACTGCCACTGGCCAATAACGCGCTGTGGGCCAAGGATGACCACACGGGCTGGCTGACCAAGCTGGTTCATACGGATCTTGGCAGCAACAACCTGTTGTGCAAGATACTGTGCCATCTGGCCATTGTCATATGTGACAACAGTCGTATTGCCAAATGAATCAGGTGGCAGGCTGGTAGCGGTAAGGCCAGGAGCATTCAGAAGACCTTCGCCAGTGTTCTGTGGGTTGAAACCGTACAGAAGACCGTTACGAAGACCCTGGTTGATGCCCTGACGCATTGCAAGGCGCTGTGCTTCAGGAAGGCTGAAACCCCAGTTGCTTGCAGCAGCTACATCATGATGATCATAGATGCAACGTGAGCGAAGCAGATAGGTTGGGGTGCTGATCTGAAGTGCGTCAATCGAGCAAGAAGGAAGCTGGTTAGCTACGTTCTGGCTTGCTTGGAACTGTGACTTAACATTCAAACGCTTGATGTATACAGCCAGATCGCCCTGTGACATACGGGGCATGATAGAGCCATTCGGAAGCGCAAGGAACGCACCGGAAGGCTGCTGGTACTGCATGATGATTTCAGGCATGGTGTAGCTAGGATGAAGCTGGACGAATCCCGCCGTTATGTTGGCCATGATATAAACTCCTTGGTTAGATCAGAATGACAGCAACATTAGAAACAGTGTTCCAAGTTGCAAAGCCAGTTACAGAGTCATAAACAACAGTTGCGCCATTGGTGTTTACGTCAATCAAAGTTGCGGTGAAGTCAAAAGTGCCAGCGCCAGCAGCTACAAGCTGTTGATTCGTAGCATCCCAACCCAGCGTCTTTGGATTTTCAGAACCAGCCAAAGCAAGGATTGAGCTAGCACACTTAACAACAACACGGTTCTTCGTACCAAGACGCACAAAGTTGTACCCGCCACCAACAGACTGAAGGGGGACAGGAGACTGTGGGGTCGTTGGTGCGCTGTAAACGCCGTTGAAGACTGAGAAACCAGCAAGGGTATCTGAAACAGTTGCGCGACCAATGATAGAACCCATTGGGGTTGCATCTGGGGTTGCAGGAGGGGTCTTTTCAAATACAGCGATACCACCCCACATTGGAAGGGTTTCGGTTGACGCTACAACGCCCGCAGCAAGCTGAAAACGACCAGCAGGATCATCCTGCAAGTCACCCTGCCAATAACCTTGTGACTGTACAGAAAAGCCATCCTGTACGTTGGTCACTACATAAGGATTAAAAGTACTCATTTAAGTTTCTCCTTAGACTCTGATGTTGCCACGGAACCTAGCACCGTTAGAGAACATGTCCATCCATGCTCTTGGGTCGGAGTTAGCCGTGGGGGTACGGATCATGCGGCCAGCATCGTCACGGGCTTCAACCATGTGAACAGTGCCTTCAGCAACAGGTGGGGCCTTTGCGTATTCAAGGCTATCAGCATAGATAGCTTCTTCAACAGGCGAAAATAGCGCAGCGTCCTTGATGCCTGCAACATCAATGTCCTTGAAGCGTGAAGAGAATTTAGCAAAACGTGAAGCAAGACGCTTACGGAATGCAAATACGCTCTCACCCATAACAGGAGCAATGCCAGCAGTTTCACCAAGGGCCATAGCAACTGAATCAGCGCGTGACTGGGCTTTCGCCATAGCTTCGCGATCATCAACACTACGCTCCTTGACAGTTTCCTTTAAACGGGAAAGTTCCAGTTCAAGGGCTTCAATTTTCATGCTATCAGCACGGGCAGAGTCGTCTTTCACTTCCTCTTCCTCTTTAGAGTCGGCCTTATCTTTCTCCTCTTCCTCTTCTTCTTTAGAGTCGGCTTTGGAGTCCACTTCGTGATGAGCGCCTTCGATTTCCTCTTTGCACTCTTCTTTCACTTCTTTCTTTTCTTCAGAAGACAAAGACTCATCAGCCTTATCTTCCATAGAATCCGCACAATCCATTTCCTCTTTATCAGAGTCCATTTTATTGTGAGGCATATCATGCTTTGCATCCACACGGGCATCTAGAGAATCTAGACGCTCAAGGATCTTAGCTAGGAGAGTACTCTCCACGCTTGGGATAGATGAATCATCCATTGTATTTTCCTCAGAAACTAAATCAACACGAACTCCGTCAGGTGCGCCTTTATCCCATACACCTGCGGAGCATACAGCTATATGGTCAATAAAGATTGGGTTTCCTTCAATAAGGACTTGCCCGTTCTTTATTGCTGACTTCGATATTGTGACGGCTGGAGAGGTAGATAACTGATTTTCTGTCATCAGCATCGCTGCTTCATCGTCATAAATTCGCGCAATCGTCCATACATCATCGCCCTTTACATAGGGCAGGGAAGAAGTACCAATAATCTGATTGCGGAAAGAAGTTGTATCCAGGAGTTTAGCATCTGGATGTTCCCACAATACTGGGAGGCCGTTGCATCGCGCAAGGAATTCATTGGTTAAATAGTCAGCGGGACTTTTGTGTGCAATCTCACCTGAAGCACGTTCAGCCATACCAGTGCCAGTAACCCGTATATCAAACAAATGCACATTACCGTACTTTTGAGGACTTGGTAACCGCCCATAACGTATATCCTCCATGATCTTAAATTCATGGAAACCATGACCTTCAACAGAAACCTTGCGGTTTTCAGCATCACCGTCAGAATCTGCACTTACAAACTCTTTACCAACAGCTTGAGGAATCCCAAGAGTGGAATGTCCTTCTGCTGCGGCCCACATGGCCTTACGTTGCGCTTCTGATACTGGAGGCATAATAGTATCTCATAGCCAATTATATACCCTTTTTATACTCTAAACCTTTATTTGTCAAGCAGTTAGATGGTATTTCATCTAACTTATATACATATACAGCAGAGCATTTACAGTTAGGTAATTCACCAGGTTGTTCAATTTGGTCCTGATATATACCACCGTCTTTTTTCATTAATCCGTTTTTCAATGCCCAGTTATCTTTGAGAATAATGAATTTGCCGTCAAGATCAAGGTGCTTATGTTCGATTCGATATTTATAACCTGGAATCCTGAAAAGTGAATGCCAGTAATAACCGATTGCTCCAGCCTCATTCGCAATAATCGAATCAATGTTAGACACCATTTTGCGTGACTGATCATTGGCTAATAGCTTATCTTGCTTATTTAAGTCTTTAGCAATTGGCTTAATTATCTCACGCACTAATTTAACTTTGTTTACTTTAGCGCGGTTTTGGGGGAGTACAGGGATGCTACTGGCCCAGCCAGCGAATCGTTGCATAACGGTTTCCTTAGCCTTCTCCTTGTGGATCTTGGCTAGGGTCCTTGCCGTCATAATGCGGTTATCACGCTCATCCTGAAGCTTATAAAGAACTGCCGCTATGACATACGGTGCTACAGAATGACGCTTGAGTAACTTTTTGTTAGAAACCTCAGATTCAAAAGTTTTCTTTATCTGAGAAGAAACATTCTGTTGAATATCTAAGTTATCAAGGAAGATACCCATTTGGCCCAGCAGCCAAGTAACGTCTTCGCCCATTAGGGCGCGATCTACAAGTTCATCTACGCGCTTGTAGTAGTTCATTGCTTGGCCACGTTTTCTTTGACACCTTTAATGGATCTTGGGGCCTTTGGCTTTGGCTGTGTCACTACTTCAGACTTTGATTTCTGCTGAACGCCTGCATCATTGATGCCACCTAAATCCTGATCCAGACCCAGTTCTGACCTTTCAGCAATGTCATCGGTATCGATTTCAAGTTTATTAGGGAAGAGGGTTTCCATTTCATTGAGGTTTGCTACGACCCACTCAACTAATTGGCCCTTGTTCTCACCATGCGTCACTCGCTCTAGCGCATTGAAGACCTGAAGAATGGACTCATAAGAGATCCTTTGGAACTCAACACGTTCCTTCTTAGAAGGCTCCAGAGCCTCTGGCCAGATTGCCTTAAAGGACCTTTTGCACTGTGCAAACCACTCATCATAATTATCAGAAATACCAGGAAAACGGTTTTTTAGGGCTGCGTGGTATTCAGGGTTCCACGCGACATGCATGACGATATTATCCATAAAGTCATACAGGTTCTTCATATCCAACCGAACACGGTCGATGTATGAAGAGATCAGTTTCGCGTCTTCTTCGCCTTCACCGAAGCCTTGTGATAATGCGTCCGAAGTCATAAATTGAGCAGGCATATCCAAAGACAATGCAATCGTCTCCAAGATGTTCATGCGCTGCTTCTGGTAATCCAGATAATGCAGATCCAGCGACTCAATCGCCTCATCCGGTTTAATAGAAACCGTATTACCAGTTCTAGCGCCTTTCAGAATGTTTAACCGAATGTTCTGCGCGGCTTGCTGGACCCTATCAATAATAGATCCTGGCTGAGAGATCTTGGCGACAAGAACCCCAGACTTCACCATGACTAGGTTGTCAGCCACCATTGATTGGAGGTAAGACTGTAATGGATATAAGCAGCGACTAAAAGCAGAACGACCAACGTAACCATAAGCTGCATTAGTGTAAGAAAGGTAGATCGGGTTTTCATAAAGCTGGATGTGCGTCCTGCTTGCTGCATAAGGCTTACCTTGGACAGCAATACGCGAATACTTAAGGAAATCAGGCCGATTAGGGTCAAGAATACCCACCAGAGAGCCAGCGGTATTAAGAGGGTCCAAACTATTAAATTTGACATCGCCTTTCCATAATTCCTGAGGGGAAAGAGGTTCATTAGTACTAATGCCATCATGTGGCATGACGGCCAAGGAACTGATCCCGTAGATCCTTGAAAGCCTATAACAATCAGCCACATAGAAATCGCAATGCATTCTGTCCCAAGCGTGATTAAACGCATCTACAACAGCATCAGGGGCTTCAAGGACAATAATTTCTCTGCGCTTATTCATCGCCCTAGAGATAGGCGAATCGATAATCTTCTTACCCAAAGGGTGTGCGGTATAGATTTCCTTACAAACCATATATGAGGGCTGTTCACCAGGAACAATGTCCTGCGCCATCATGATGTTGTATAGCGGAGAACCTTCGTTCAAAGCGCCTGCGACAGCGCCACTCATATTAATTACAGCCATGTTTATTCCTTTTAGAAACCATCAGAATCACCAAGAGCCAATGAAATACCATACGTGAACGTATCGAGCAAATCATCACTCTTGTTATCAAATCCAACCCTGAAGTTAGTAATTTGAAACAATAACTGATTTCTTTCCCGACCCTTGTGAACAATACGCTTATTGTATGCGTGTTCTGAGAACTTAACCAATCCACGGCAACAGTAAGGGGACACGTTGATTGCCCTCTCAGACTTACCTAGCATGGTCAGTGGACTGTCAATCGCCTGCACCGGAAGACCGTTCCTCCTTGCCTGCTGAATGACAACAGCACCAGAAGCCTTGTCCTCAATAAACGCCCCAGCAGATCCTAACCTTGCGCCACACGTTTTCGCGTAATCCTCACATCTCTCAATAACACTGGGCAACCAATCAACTAGGATGGCTCCTTCGATTTGTACCATGTCATAATCAAGAATGATGAGTGGATTACCCACATACTTAGAGTAAGCGAAATAAGTGACAGCAGTAGAATCATGCTTTGCGCCGTCCTTGGTTGCGGTATCAATAACAGCGAATATAGTGTCACAAAATTTAGGATAAGGGACAGGACTCCCGTCAACAAGGAAGTTTTCAACATCGAATTGGTTGGCGTCATCAGGTCTGGGTCGCTGTTGGTACAGGGAACTCCAGTTTCTGGGGGTTTGCATCTTCTTAGTTTCAAGAAGCATCTCCAACGTATAGTACTCAGGCCAAAGCGCCTCACCAACTTTCCTTCCTAAAATATCATCATCCTGCTCACAAATCGCTGGGAAATTCACAATCTCCCAGACTTCTCCTCCTGTACACACAACCTTACCTGATTGACCATGATAATCAGGAGGAAGAATGCGGCCACTTAAATCGTCGGGGTGCCATCGAGTATTATGTGACACAAGTCCATTAGCTATAAAGTTCTCAGTGTTTTCAACTTGAATATCAAACACATCTTCGTAGAACTCAGAATAAATATCTACAATTTCATCAACTGTGAATTCGTAGGTATTCAGCGGCTGCAAGCATAATGGCTTCTGTTTTTCCATATCCGACAGAGAGGTTGCAATCATTACAGAGCAATCCTCTAACTTTGTTTGTGTCATGGCAGTGGTCAACACAGAGTTTTCCCCCCCAATGCGCCCTGACATTTGCTCCTGGCAACTCACGACAGACAGCGCATTTTCCATCTTGCTCCTTGAGCATTCTGCTGTAGTCATCAAGCGTAATTCCGTATCGGTGCTTGAGATGTGCGCTTCTGTTCTTTTCTGTGCTACGTCTACTGCATCCAGCAGCCCATCTGGCTTTTCCATAATGGCTGTTACACATTCCTTTGCATCTTGCAGGCTTGTCGCATCCTTCAACTGAGCATGCAACTCCTTTGTATTGCCCCCAATAGCCCTCAGGATGAACTCTCCCGCCTTTAAATCCCGCAACTTTATCCATTCCAATTCTCCGTTACGCTTTACAAGAAACGGATGTCTCTCATTTGCACGGACAATTATACCGGATTTCATCTTGATTGCGTGTATTCGATCAATACCTTGATTGGCCCAATTAAGCACTTTAGATGTACTCATTTGTCCATTATCATAAGTAGCAACAATATCTCCAGGCCGAATATCTTTTAAATCTTTTTCTGATCCATCAGCAAGCAATACTTTCGTATCGCCGACCATGCATTGGATAATAACAATTGCCCCGTTGGGCTTGAGTCGCGTCCTGAAGTCAGCAAGATACCATTCCCAGACCCTATCCCTGACTCCTTCGCTTTCCGCATCTTCTCTTGAGCGGATAGGATCATCGATAAGACCAACGTCAGAACGACGACCAGCAATACCAGCACCCACACCAGCAGCTTTAAACTCTCCACCCCTTTCTGTCTCCCAAGCAGCAACTGCGCGTGAATCCTGCGCGATACCAAAACCAAAAGTTTCATGATACGCAGTAGACTGAACAATCGCCCTTGCTTTCTTGGAAAACCTCTCAGCTAGATCCTGTGTGTGACTTGCACCAATAATGCAATTACCCTGATTCACACCCAAATAAAAAGCAGGGAAGTGGACAGATGAATAAGTACTCTTGGCATGACCAGGTGGCATAAACACCATCAACCGATCATTCCTCCCGTAAGCTATATCCTCCAGCTTCTCAATAAGTACACGGTGATGCCGAGCCGCCTCAATATCCGAAACCAACTTACAAAACTTAGTCAGGTCACGTTTTGCCCGCTTCCTGAATAACAATTCTTCAACAACTTCGCGTTTCGATAATCCGTAGTCATCCATGACAGCAACCATCAGTCGTCCTCTTTATCCTCTTGAGCAAGAATCTCTAATAACTCTTCTTCCGTATAGTCACGCCTATCCTTGCCCCTAGACAATATCTCCGTCCTCACAGCATCAGAATTAGCATCCAAAGCTATTCTCCCTACATGCTGAAGGTCCTTGTGAGTTCTAGCTAATAAAGACAGGTCTCCTAGGGAAACGTCATCTGGATCGTCTTCCCACAGGGCCAATCGAGCCGCTACTAAATCACGGATCTTATTCGATATAGCTAAATCTCTTCCATTCAAAATAGCTAACTCCTCCATGATATTGAAGTTATTTGTCTTCATAACCTCTTTCAAAGCCCGACTCTGAACCATACGCTTTTCCTTACCCCACTGGTTCCTACGGATCTGCTCCCTCACCGTATCAATAGAAACGCGATATTTCTCAGCAAGAGAATTCACACTCCCTTTACCAGTGACGTATTCCTCTTTCATCTTAGCGAAATCAACCATGGAATACCTCCATCGTAGACTTCATTGCATTCAGTTCAACCATGGACTCACCACTGTTCACGCTCCTGCTGACGAATAAAGTCATCGTTGCGTTTCATCTGCTGAGGCGTCTCAACCTCAAACCCGCAATCACAACGCATATACTCAAAACCTTCCTCAAAGACAGGCTTCATTTCACCCGTCTCACAATTAGGACAAACCATAAAGATTACCCAGTAACACCAATTTGACGCGACTTTAACTTACCATTTTCCCTAAGTCCAATTTGTCAAAATTTTTTATCAGAAATTCCAGCAACCAAATTCATAAAACTGTATTACTGAGTAATCAATGTTGGCTTATCAGGTGGCTAATATTTTTGGAAGAAATTTGGGAAGGCTTTTTTCATGGGACCTAAAATGAATATGTGATATTTTTTTTCGACGTGAACCACCTCATTCCCTCGCCTACAAGCACTTCCGACCCACCCCACACGCCCACACCAGCACGCCTACAAGGCCTACCAGGGCTGTAATACCCTGTATGCAAGGTGGCTGTGAGTGTTTTATGCTTGCCACAGCTTATGTGACTCACGGGGCCAATAACAAGGGGTAGGGATACATTAGGGGATAGATAGCATCACTGAGGATTGATGTATGTACCAGGAAAGGAAGCATCACACACACTAGGATGGATGCACTATCTACATTCATACTCTATCTATCTATCACTACATGGATATAAGACTATCCCTATACAAGAAGGGATGTTTACAAGGATAGGATGAGGGGCCATTCAGTGCTGAGGGAACAGCCACAACAAGGGCCATTCTGAGGGATACGCTTTCGGATAATTTGTGATCCAACGTTAAGAGCGGAAGGAATAGCGCTTAACGCCGAGCCGATCCTAGAAAGAAAGATTCACGCTATCCCTTGCCATATCTGGAATTATACGCTATCGCCTAGAAAGTTTCAGAATCTAGCATCTTGGTTGCTGCGCTTTCATAGCAAGCACGAAAAATAATTAGAAAAAAAGCCCAAAAAAACGTCACAGGCTATTGTAATGCTCAGTGATGCTCAGTAAGATAAACACACGTTCCAAAGAGAACGACAACCTAAAGAGATATACAAAATGAACGACGAACAAAAAACACTAGCCCATAAGGTAGCCTTTTTTCGCGCTGAGGCCAATCTAAATGCAATCAGTGATGACATCGGCCAGATAAATAATGTCACTTATGAATTTCTGTATTGGGAATCAAGGCAAGAAACCGACAAAATGTCAATTGTTGATTTGCGTGATGAACTAAACGGATGGAGGTCATAAAAATGTTTACAGTTATCGGAATCCATATTCTGCTAGTGATAGGTTCCCTGGGGATTTTGTATTGTGAGGCCATTAGGCGTCATGAAAAGCGACTCCCAGTGATCTTGATTTCATTGGCGCTCATTGCGCTAAATGCTTCAATTTATCTAATTTGAGGGCTTAGAAATGAATACTAGAATCCAAAAGTCAAAAATCCTTGGTTGGAATGCTACTAGTGAGATTGAACTAGGGAATAGTCGCGTATTAACAATAAGAACGTGCAAGCGCAATGGTGGCGTTATAGTTTCACATGCGTCGGTAGCTAAACGTGAAGGATCGTTTTTAAATCACCTTATTTTTCAGGATTACAGCGCAAGAATTGCATTTGGCGGCAATCGATCAACGGAAAAGGCTGTTACTGAACTGCATTCATCCATCGATTTTGAGGCCGTCATCAAGGCTGCCAATGATCATTATGAGGTATCGCCATGATTAGAATATCAGTCACTAGCAAACTTGATGGAATCCGTTCTTGGTCACTTCAGGCCCGTGATACTTGCCCAGGCGCAATAAATGCCGATGCATGTAAAGGATGCTACGCTACCCAGGGGAACTATCGTTACCCCAACGTGAAAGCGCCAAGGATCGAAAATCGGGAAGACTGGAAGCGTGATGAATGGATCGATGACATGGTTAAGGCCTTAGATTCTGACCGCTATTTTCGATGGTTCGATTCTGGTGACGTTTACGCTCTTGGATTAGCAGAAAAAATTTATCAGGTTATGGCACTAACTCCATGGGTCAAACATTGGATTCCTACTAGAATGGGCAAATTCGCTAAATTCGCGTCGATCCTTTCCCAGATGCAAGCGTTACCCAATGTAATGGTTCGCTTTTCTTCTGATTCCATCATGGGCGAATTTGACAAGCGCAATGGATCAACAATCTTTCCAACAATAGCGCACGTTACAGAAAGCGTTAAACCTTGTTTAGCCTATGAGAATGAAGGCAAATGTAGCGGCTGCCGTTCTTGTTGGGATAAATCAATCCCAGTTATTGGATACATAGCGCAAGGCAAATCTATGCAAAAACATGTTCGTATTGCAATGGGGGCTTAACGATGAATTTTAATCAAATTTATCTAGTTTCCTATAAAGGTAGATACCTTGAAATTGACGCCGAAACCACCGACGATGCTAGGGAACTGGCTTTTCTGAGATTTAATGCCAAAAGCATCAATGACGTTGAGGTCTATCTAACAGATATCGAATATGATCCTTACTATTTCTAAGATTATCTCTCACTAGACCAATAAGTCATGCCCTACTTTTTGTGGGGCTTTTTTTTGAATCGAAAATAACATCAACAACATGATAGGAATAAATGTTAACAGTAAGGAAAAACCATACGCTGATTTAATCATTGATGGACTAAAGATTATGGAATCAAGGGACAGTGATTCACTAAGACCATATGTCGGCAAGCGAATTGCAATTGTTCGAACTGGTAAGGGGAAAGCTTTTGCCATAGGTGAGGCCACCATAGGCGAACCGGTAATGGTTAACGTCAAAAAATTTAGGGCTTTGCACTCTGAGCATTTAGTGGATCAAGGATCAAAATTCGACATAAAAAAGAACGGCTACAAATATTTATATCCCATGATAAATCCTGAGCGATACGAAAAACCTAAATTTGTAGGCTTAGGGATTGTCGCGCGTAAGGTGATCGAATGAAAAAACAGCGGGCTGATTTCAGCTCCTACATTCCTAAGAAAAAAACTAGACCGCCGGTAATCAAGCGAAAGATTGTCTTAGACAAGATCAAGAGGCTGCCTAAGCCTCAAAGGGAAAGGATTCACATTTATCTAACACAGGACACAATAAAAGCCCTTGCGCTACTCACTAATCGGTCAGCCTTTATAGAATCGGCAATCCTAGAAAAGATAGAACGAATTCACCTAAAGCATAAAAAGGTAATTCGGGATTTCCCTCAGTCACTGTAAGCCCCTATGGGACGCGATAACGATCACGGCTTATGACGACAAGGGCTTAGGGCTTTTAGGGCTTGTGAGGGCTTAGAATCAATTATAGGCTAATGAAAATGATAATCTTTGGCTTTTGAATAGCAGAATGTATCGGAAACATCAAAAAACGTGCAATTGAGTCGCATTTACATAGCATTTGCCTGTAAATGAGAATGATTTACATAGCATCCGCTATTTGCTTGTCAAATCGGGCCAAAGCAGCCTCATCTGAATATTTTTCGGGGTATCTTTTTTTAAGTTTATCGATGTTATGAGCCTGAATTTCTTCCCATGTAAGGTTAAGAGTGTCACACGCCAGGTTAATAAACCACATGAGATCACCTAATTCTTCTTTAAGGTTTTCTCTATCTAACGGTTTTCCGTATATCAGGTGTGCTTTAACGCTGCTCAGGAACTCACCAGCCTCAGATCCTATGCCTAGTGCTGCATGGTTAAGGTCATATGTGAAATCGACTCTCTTGGCGGTTTTCAATGCTTGCTCTTGGTACACCCTGCCCCCCTGGTTAAAAATTGCGGTAGTTTGTGGAAAAAATGGACCCACCCCCCTATCGGGAGGAAACTGAATTGTCATTCATTATCTCAAGTCTATGTTTCTGTTCTGTTGTGAACTTTGGCAGGCCACACCAGGCTACAAAGCCACCTTCAGGATAATACTGGCCAATGACAGCGCCACCCCTTTTTGCTTTCAGCAGTATCTTTGTGGATACAGGAGGAGGGCTATCAGCAATCAGTTTCCATTCGGGACGGTATTCGGATTTGTATCGCTCAGTCATTGTTGGTTTTCTTTAGGATTAAATCGATGATCCATCCACTAAGGATGACCCAGCCCGCTAGTGCTATTACAAAAATTAATGCGGTCATTTTCTGCTCTTTTGGTTATGTAAGAATCCAGCCAGATGACATCTTGTTCGTTCTTAACGATAGCAATGTGTCCTTTCCAGCCAGCATGAAATGCCTCTTCATCATCGGTAAGTCTTCTTTGTGAAGGGGGCTTGGTTCCGTCTTTGACTTCAATAAGAATGGTGTATCCCTCCTTAGAGACAACCAAGTCAGGAAAACCATTACCAAGATCAGAAGTAATCGCAACAGCGAACCCCCTCCCCCTAAAAAACTGGGTGATTTCTTTTTGGTTTGCATCGACCCTCCCCCTTTTCATGTTTCAAATTCTTTTGCAAATTCTTTTGGATCTTTCATCCACTTTCTTACGTTACAAGTTGGACACAATAATTGCAGATTAGATATTTCATGTTTACCCCCTTTTCCCAATGGCCAAATATGATCTACGTGATATGAATCTTTTATGTCTTTTTTACAGTAAACGCATATCCAATTTTGTGAGTCTCCAATTTTTTTATAAGTTCCTCTTGGCATCCTAATTCCAGATCTTCTTTTATGACAAGATTCCCGCATGAAATCTGGATTCTTTTTTCTATATTCACGCATGTATTTCATTTTTTTTTCGTATCTTTCTCCTCCCTTTCGGCATCTTTCTCTTGTTGCCTTAATGCCACCTTTCCATTTAGGATTGTCTTCCCCTCTTCTTAATTTATATGTGCCATCTGTTATTGCTTTTCTAAATGATTCCGATCTTTTTTTGTTAGCTTCTTCTGTATGGCTTGGAGCTATTCTTGATGGTAAAGAGCATTTTGTGCTGCAATACTTTCCTTGACCTGAATTTATTTGCGTTTGTCTTGGATAGAAAACCTTTTTGCATTCCAAACAGTTTCTTTTTCTTTTTTCTTTGTTTATATCTTTTCTTTTATTTCCGCATTCGCTTGAACAAGTCTTATATACACCTTCTTTACACTTAGGAACCCAAAATGATGTTTCACAAACAAAACATACTTCTTTTATTGTGTTTGGTCTTTCTATGTGTTTTTGATCAAACCAACCATTATTGCTCATGAAAACCTGATAAGACCTATCTCAAATGCTAAATCTAATGTTCGTTCAAACCCACGCTGCCAAAATTCATCCATTTCTAATGGTCCTAAATGAGTATGAATTCTTCCGTCAATAGCATCATGACACGAAGAGCAACAAAAAGCAACGTAGTAATCTTTTGATTTTAATCCCATTCCTTTTCCGTGACGGGCTTTATTGCTATGGGCTGCTATAACTGTGTTTGAATCCCCATTGCAAATTCCAGGTATCCTTACCTGACACTCCTGCCCCCTGGCAGCGTTTAGATACTTTCTAGATCTAATCATATATGGTTCTCCACCATGAAAGCCTCAACGTATGTTATCAGGCTATTCAATCGGGAGATGGTCATACGGGATGTTGATTCTCTTAGGTTAACCAGTTCGTTTTCGATACCAGGGATGATGTCAGCACCCTCACCTGTAACAATGGAGTGGCCAGACACCAACAGGATCTTCCATTGCTGTGATGTCAATGTGCGGCCAGCCCAGTGCAGTCCTGATCGACTGACTTGATCAAACAGGGCATGAAGTTTTGCTGATTGCTCTAATGATCTTGTTCTCTCTCCCACTGTGACGATGTAGGAATCAGGCGCGTTGAGTATGTGTTCGACTGCCCTTTCTCTTGCCTCTTTGTGAAAGAGGTCGTAGGTTGCTTTGGTGGCCACACTTGCACTCCATTATGTGTGAACGTATATGATTTTGGTTTGCCGAAAACTTTCATAATCTCCTTCGCAAAATCCAAATGGGCTTCTAATCCGTTGTCAGTGAGATATTGTTGAAACTGTTCCTTGTTCAAGTAGTTTTCCAAGATTGTTGATAAGAATCTCCGCTACCCGCTCAGGCATCAGGCCAGTGTTGAGGGCGTGTTGGGCGCTGTGGATCTCATCCCTGATGGACTGACGAATCTTGTACCAAGTAGCCAGCTTAATGACCCGACACACATAAGTTTCAGTATCACAGTAGCTGTTCTCATGAAGGGATGTGGCCAATTCAAAGTTGATGTTGAGTTCTACACACATGTCATACAGATTGAATGACTGATCCCTGTTGATGTACTCAATGACGTCCCTGCATGACTTATCTTCAAAATACTCAGGCATTGTGGCCACAGATTTGAGATGCTGCCTGTTATTTAAAGCACAACCAACAATGAGAATCTCTAGTTCGTATAGGTCTTGAATGTTCATGCTGCTCTCTTCTTTGAATTTGAGTACTTGATCTGTTCTGAGATGATGATCTTGTGAACAAAGTCAGGGATAGGGCCTGGTTCTGGCTTCAAGTCGCGTGGCCATACGCCAGTGATTCTCTTAAATTTGTGAGAAATCCATCCTGATTGATAATTCTTTATAGCGGCGAATGCCACCAGAGCGGAGTAGATTTGCTGTTTCGCTTCGTGAGGCATTTTGACAATCTTTTGTAGAGTGCCTTCAATGGGTTCGATGCCTTTTGTTTTGGCAACTGGAGCGAAACCACATTTGGGGCATGTGTGCTGTCTACGCTTGTCAACATATTTGCACGATACGCAGATCTTAGGTTCTTTAGGCTTGTTTTCTTTCTTAGGCGCATCAGCGGCGTTTCCTGTGTCTAAGTGAAGTGGTAAGTCATCAGTAGGAAAACCAAGGCGTGATACAGATCCTGAATGATCCAGTACGATAGCCATTTCTTTGCCTTCTGCTGGCCTGAGAACCCGTCCGATCATCTGGATGTAGCGTATGAGGCTACGGGTAGGGCGGGCAAGTATCATACAGGCTGTTTCAGGGGCATCAAAGCCCTCAGCAAACAAAGCCACGTTTGATAGGATCTTAATCTCACCTGATCTAAAACGATCAATAGCACGGTTTCTATGTTCTTCTTTGGTGTAACAATCGACATGCTCCGCAGATATTCCGTGTGCGGTGAACTGCTGGACTATGGATTTGCTGTGATCAATGTTTGTAGCGAAAACAATGGTCTGTTTATTGTCGCCAAGCTTAAACCAATGTTTGACTATATCCCCCACTAACTCAGTCTTATTCACAGCCTCACCAAGCTGTTTTTGATGGTAGTCCCCTGCTACCACCCTAACTTTACTCAAATCAGGCTCTGACGGGGCGTAGATTTCGCAATCGACTAGGAATCCCTTGTTAATCAGGTCCTGAATCGTGGACACCATCACAAAGTCCTCAAACAAGCGGCCCCAGCCCATGTTCTTGCCTAACCCCTTCGCGAATGGCGTTGCGGTCAGCCCAATAACAGGTAGATTAGAGTGGGTCCGTAGGAATTCATGGTATTGTTTACCCCCTCCGCACAGATGCGCTTCATCGATAATGATCATGTCAAAATCGAACTGCCAACCAAACTTCTTACGGCTGACGAAGGTCTGGATTGAGCCGACTGTGATACTTGAATGCGGTTTATTAGTGTTCTGTCCTTGTAGCACACCAGGAAATATTTGATACTTCGCGAAACGTTCCCATTGCTGTTTCACAAGGTCTTTTCTGTGTACTAAAAATAGTACCTTTTTCCCGTTGATCTGTGCCAACTGGGCCAGTGCTACTGCCAACTCCCCTTTTCCGCTCCCCGTGGGACTGTAAACCATCACTCTTTTGTTGCCGCCCTTGAAGGACGACCTTATCTTTACCATCGCTTCCGATTGGTAGTCTCTCAGTTGTACGTTCATGTCCACTTCTTTAATTGTGATTGTTTTAAAGCATATCCTTTACCATGCCCTAAGTCGGTCAGGTTCTCCTCTCTACAGAGATCCTCAGCCAAGGCATAACCAGGAAATTTAACCTCATCACCGTCGATGATGGCCAGAGCGTAGATGTCTACGTCTTCGTTTAACTTTTTAGTCGCCAGAAGTCGTCCTGTCAATACCCTGGTGGTCTTAACATCGAAATTAAATTTCTTGCCATCTCTCTCAACAACTGCATCCGCTGATCCTGATCGTGGAGTCAGCCCCAGGTCTGGACAAACATTCATCATTTGGCAGAAAGCCAGTTCACCAAGAAAGCCATCCTGATCCCCCTCAAGACCTGATTGCTTCCCAATTTTACGGTCAGTGACTCCGCAATTTCTGGCCGTCAACGTCCTAAATCCCCCGATAATTGCCGATAGCAACAACATGTCAGTGGTGATCTTTATGGATTTCATAAATTACCCATATTTCACCCATAATTTACCTGTTGGACGTTTTAGGTGATCAGGAATCCATTTCATGAAAATTTCTATGTTTTCATGGTTTTCAACGTACCATTTCCGGTTACCTGGACACCATCTGGCACCTAATCTTTTGGCTTCATCTCTTTCTTCGTATTTGACTTGAAGGTAAGTCCTCATCCCGTAAAACCTCTGCTAAATGGTGAATTTTTGAGCATACCTAGCCCTTACCGTGACATTGCTGCCACGGAAGTCGCTTTCAGTTCTGCTAAACGGAGCCATTCCATCGCACGAACCTAGATCAGTCTTATGTCAGACGGGTCCATCAGATCTGGGATCACCCACGAAATCATGTATCGCCTAATTACCAACTGGGCTGATCTTCGCCCCCCAACTACCCCTTTGTCTTGCTCGTGTAAGGGTACGGACTTCACTCCAAGAGATCCATCCTCATTTCAACTCATGCCACCGACGTTCCGTACATGAGCCTATTCGTGTGGACCAAAAAAAAGCCGACTTGGTTGCTACCGCCCCGGTGGAACCCCCTGACTTAGGTTTCGGGGCGGGTGGGTAGCAATCAAATCGGCTCTTCATCGGGTTCCACACCGACAACGAAATTCTGCCACATAAATTATTTTTGTCAAGTCTATTGACATCCTGTCTTACCGTGTCTAGCATTGCAATCACTGGGTCGTACCCAGCAATCAACAAGAGAAACGCATGAATAAGATAACCGATTACACCTACGAACCTTGTACCGACAAAGTGGCAAGGAAGGCACTTAAGAGCGGAATTACGCCTAAAAAGTGTGAGCAGAAGACCCTACACCAGCTAAACAAGATGTTTGAGAACGCTGGCATTGACCGCCAGGACATGCAAGGGCTTTTTTCGCGCTGGGGGATCTTCTCAGCTAGAGCATTGCAAGTTCACATTCGCGCTGAAGAGCGTAGAAACCAAACCGAATCATTTATACCGGAGTCATAAGATGTCTAACACGCTTCAAGAGATCATAAAAGAGAGAACTGCACATGTTGAGGTTCTTAGAGGCATGGCAAAAGTTGCCAAATCTGAAGAAGAACGGAACGCTATCATCTGTGGTTATGTTCTCATTGAAACATCAATCAACAAAATGAAAGAGATGAGCGGCAACGGATATGTCTACGTTTAAAAAAATCATAAATACTATGAAAGATGCTGATTTAAAAGCCCGTCAGGAATGGGAAGAAGACAACACCTTGGTTGAGATAATTGATAATCGTTTGATCATTGAAGAAATCTTGTACACCCTGTATTCAGATCCGATTAAAGCCAAGTTCTTACTAGAACAGCATGTAGATCGTTGCTGGAAAGAACACAAATCATTATTGGAGCAAGAACAATGAGAACATTAGAAAGATTGGGCGCTTGGGTTATTGATGGTGGCTGGGCATGGATAGCAATCCTTTCTGTCAGCGTCATATCACTGAGATATGTCGCAATAAGTGAAGAAATGGTATCTATCAGCGGTAAATCTTTTGAGTGTACGGCCACTGACTCGGTGGGCATCAAGGCGCGTTGCACCCAGTACACAATGAAGCAACTTAATCTTAGTCTTGCCAATGGCCGGTAACATTGGGAAAGACCTACAGCGCCTCTGTGATTACTCAAAGAAAGTCATAGAGGCCAAGGGGTGGAGTTTTCACAAAAGCAGCTTTATTCAAGGCGTCAGAGAAGCTGAAAGGTTCCACAATGTAGAAAATCCCATAGGCTATAAAGAAGAAAAGAAAAACTAACAATTCGGGGATCGTCTAGCGGTAGGACTACGGAATTTGACTCCGTCAACTGAGGTTCGAATCCTTATCCCCGAACCAATTTGGAATAACTATGAAAGACGATGATTTTGATGGACCAAACATTTTAATACCGCAGTGTCCGGCCTGTGGCACGGCTGTGTTCTGGCATAACCACTTGTGGAATTGTGAATTTTGTAACTATCCACACACAGAAAAAAGTTATGAAACAAAAAATTGAAGAACAAGATCAGTCAACTGATTCTAAGCCTATCGGCTATTTGCTCTGGGAAGCTGGCAGTGGCTGGTGGGAGTTTGTAGAAAGAGAGCCGTTGGATTACTTCGATTATAAAGCAGTGTATGCAGAGCCTGTCGGAAATCCTAAAAAACCAATGGACGGCGACGAAATCCTTGAAGGTTTTCAAGCTACTGGGTTCAGCGGTGAAAGTTTCAGATTGAGATGCTTTAACGAAGGCGTCCGGTATGCAGAGAAGTATCACGGGATTGGAGGCGAGGATGTGCCAATAGCTGAGGAAGGCCATGACTAAGGAAAGAGAGTTACTGGCGCGTGCTGGGTTGATAATAGCCCAATACAGATGGAACGACCCAGAAGATCAGGGGCTGCAAAAATTAGCGCAACAAATTAATGCGTATTTTGAAGAGTCGGCGCAGGATGAAAAGCCCATTGCTTACTGGGATACTCAGAATGGCAAATTGATCCCGGCTGTGCCGCTTTCTTCTGAGCGCACTTGTTTTAAAGTTCCTCTTGTACCCCTGTATCTCCATCCCACCCCAAAAGCAACACAGGAGGAGGAACCGATTGGATATGTCGTAACGATTGACCCTTCTAAAAGTTATAGACAGGATTCTTGGGCGCCTTGGAAAGAAGTTGAGGGTATGAATGGCGGAAAGATAAGGGATGACATTNCCGATGGCTCTTTTGTTTATCTCCATCCCGCCCCACGCCAATTTGTTCGTCTGACTGATGATGAGATTAAGACGTTAGCAGATAGTGGACTGTCCCCAGATTGGACTGATGAATTTGAACTCTACCATTTTGCCCGTGCTATTGAAGATGCTTTAGTGGAGAAGAATAAATGAACGAAGCGCCGAAGAAGATTTATTGGAGTCCAGATGAACGGTTGGCGGATGAAAATAACGACAACAGCAATGAAATCCCCTACATCCGCGCCGATCTAGTGAATGAGTTAGTTGAGGCGTTGGAAGAACTTATGTATGCCAGAACCGATAAAGCAGAAAGCATGGCAGGAGCCGCACTTAAAAAACTGGAGGAGAGCCATGAGTGAAGAAATGTTTATAGGTGACTACGCACCTAAACAGATCTGGATTGACGAGCGCAGTGAGTGGTGGCCTACGCATAGTAGATCCGACACGACCCCCTACATCAGAGCAGACATTTTTAACGACTTGGTTAAAGCATTTGGGGAAGTATTGCGTA
>JGI24890J29729_1000248_pt1 | contig 39637 bp, 37 predicted proteins | sample FreactcultureFD7_FD_29729 | JGI IMG/M metagenome (IMG submission 29729)
CCCCCCCCCCACATGGAGCCCACCTGTCATGTCAGTTTTTGCCCGGGACATTGCGATTGTCCCTCTTGGACTTATCAAGATCAATCGTGATGCTCGACAGCGACGCGAGGTTGATCCGACTGATCTCTTACCCTCAATTGCCCAGCGGGGGATTATGAATCCACTCATCGTGGACCCTGATTTCAACCTCATTGCCGGGGAACGTCGTTACGCAGCGGCAACACAACTCGGCCTTGCCGAGGTTCCCGTTCGCATGACCACAGGACTCGCTCCCGCAGAACTCCAGATTATAGAATTGGAAGAGAATCTCAAACGCGAGCAACTTGATTGGAAAGATACCGCTCGTGCGGCCCTTCGCATTCACAATATCTATCGGGAAAATTCTCCCGGGCACACGCAGAGTCAAACTGCCGAGATGATAGGAGTGAAAGACAATTGGATGATGATGCAGTTGTCGATTGCGAGAGAACTAGACAAGCCGGATAATCCAATTGTGAAATGCACTGGGACGCGAGAGGCCTACAATGTTATTGTGAGGAAGCAGGAGCGTGAGCGCGCTGGGGCCTTTCAAGAGATGATTGATGATGTCAAACTCTCCGAAGAGGACATCATGCAGCACTATGAAGCTGAATTGCTTGGGGTAGATAATAATGCGTCGAGGGATATCGTAGCCGCCACGGTTATCAAACCTGCAACAAAACCTGATCCTCAAGAGGAAGTGATACTGAATGTCTCGTTTCTTGAGTGGGCCCCAAAGTACAACGGACTGACGTTTAATTTCATCCATTTTGATCCTCCGTATGGTATCGATTTTGCAGCAGGCCCTCAAGGTCGCGGATCAGACGGCAGTGCGATTTACTCGGATTCCCCCGAGGTATTCGATGCCATCATGCATTGCTTCTGTTCCAACATTGATCGTTTGATGGCTAAGAGTGGTCATGTGATGCTCTGGTACGGGGAAAAGAATCGTAAGAGAATGTTCGAGATCATCGAGCAGTACGATACTAAGATCTCGTGGCAAACGCATCCTCTCATTTGGCTGAAATCGGATAACGCAGGGATTTCCCCTGACGCTTCGCGCCTTCCAAGGCATGTTTATGAAACGGCACTCGTAGGAGTTCGCGGGGACCACAAAATTGTGAAGGTCAAAGCTGACGCATATGCTTCGTCTTCCGACCGTCGTTTACACCCCTCGACCAAACCTGAGCCAATGTTGCGGCATTTTTTCGAGATGTTTGTTGATGAACACAGCAGAGTGCTGGACCCCACCTGCGGCAGCGGGGCAGCGTTGCGTGCGGCGGACTCACTTCGTGCGAAGGCCATCTTGGGCTTGGAAGTTGACCCACTGTATTTTGCTCCTGCGAAAGCAGAGTTTGTCAAAAGCAGAGTACTGCGGAACATTGAAATCTAATCGAGGCACCGCCATGATAATGCAATGTTCATCGTGTCAATTTTGCTCCGAGTCAAAAGGTGTCTACACCTGTCGAAGAAGCGGTCCCACAGTGTTTCTCACCGGGGCGATGACAAATGCCCCGGGAGATATCTCACACATTCAGACGATTTCCGCATGGGCAGCGGTAAAACCTGATGACTGGTGCGGGGAGTTCTCATGCAAGGAGACTTTGCAATGAACGAGGGCGGGCAGGGCTCGGCCGGGCGGGGCTCGGCCGGGCGTCCTCGACCATTTGCGTACTCCAGCGGCCCACATCGCGCCAAAGTAGTCATTGTTGGTGAGGCGTGGGGTGAAACCGAGGCAGAATATCAAAGACCATTTTGCGGGGCCTCTGGAAAAGAACTTTGGAGAATGCTGGGTGAAGCCACGCTTGGTGGGGAACTCCATGCAAAGGCTCTCCACGCGGTGCATAATACAAAAGAGTTCCTCTCCCGTCGAGAAGCATGGCTTGAAGCCAATGAAGTGTTGATCACCAACACGTTTGCCCTGCATCCGCAAGGAGGCAAGATTGAAACCTTGTGCCATCCCGCAAACGCTCGCGGTTCTGGGTATCCTTGGCCTCAACTGAGCACGGGCAATTACATTGATCAAAAATACGCAGGGGAAATCTCCCGTCTTCACGAGGAGATCCTTCACGCTGAACCGAATCTGATTATCTGCCTCGGCAATGTCGCATCTTGGGCAGTAACGCAAAAAACCACCATTTCGGCACTCCGTGGGAACACATTGTTGAGTGTTCCCATGGGGCCACAGGAGCGTCAATTCAAAACCATCATCACGTATCATCCCTCGGCGATTTTACAAAATTGGTCTTTTCGGACGATTGCTCTCGCGGATTTGATCAAGGCATGGAGAGATCGGCAATTTTCCGAAATCCGCCGCCCACAGCGGGCGATTATCATCAATCCCCAGTTAGGCGAGATCATCCGCTGGGTTGATGAGACTTTGGCCGGAGCAAAGCATTGGCCAATTCTCGCACCGGATATTGAGACCTCAAATGGCCAAATCACCTGTATTGGTTTCGCACGGTCGCCGGGTGAGGCCATTGTCATTCCTTTTTGGCACAAAGGACGCCCAGGGTGGAATTATTGGGGGAGCATGACCGAGGAGCTCTGTGCGTGGGGAGAGGTCGAACGTCTGCTTCGTGGCCCTCAGGTCAAAGTTTTCCAAAATGGCCTTTATGACCTCCAATACATCACCCGCATGGGAATTGTCCCTCAGGGGTGTTTAGAAGACACTATGCTCTTGCATCATTCGCTTTTGCCTGAGATGCAAAAAGGCCTTGGCTTCCTTGGTTCGATCTACACCGACGAGTCGTCATGGAAATTGATGCGTCAGAGGAAAACAGATACCGAAAAACACGATGAATGAGGGGACAACATGACCGATAAAAGAGCGGGGCGGAGATTGGCCTCAGAAAACTACCACGCGGTGCTTGAGATGCCTCAGGGTTGTCATTACCTTGATATCACCGTTGCGCGGGATGAGCACGGGGTACCGCGAGAGGTTGCATTTACCGGAAGGGGCAAAATCGGGCATGGGCTGGATCAAATCCTACTCGACCTTGGCATCTTTGTTTCCCGGGCCATTCAGGGGCGCGATCCTAACACTGGCGAGGAGATCCTTTAATGCCGACAATTCACACCGAGGTATTGGGAAATCACAGCCAAACCGCACATGATTCGTATCAGACCTATTGCGGGCTTGATACCTGTTTGACTCATGAGATCCTCGGGACGATCAAGAGCACCTACGCGGATCGGCTCGCAGCTCCGATTGGCCCGGGGCTCATCTATCGTTTCGAGCGCGCGTTGCAGGGTCCTTATCTTGACATCATGCAGAGGGGGTTCAAGGTCGATGATCTCACTCGACGCTCTGCGGCGATCCAACTCCGTGCCCAGCGCGATGCCATTCAGCGTGACCTTGACTCCTTTGCCGAGGTCATATGGGACAAAGGTCTCAACCCACGTTCTCCCTTGCAACTCAAGCAATTTTTCTACGAGGTGATGAGGTTTCCCGAGGTCTGGATTTCACGTAAGGGCCAGCGGAAACTCTCGACCGACCGCGAGGCCCTGGAAAAACTCGAACAATACCTCCATGCAAGGCCTTTCGTGCAATGTATTCTCGCAATACGCGATCTGGGTAAGCAACTGGAGGTCTTCGAGACCGGTATTGACAGTGATGGTCGTTTTCGCGCTGGATACAACATCGCGGGAACCGAAACGGGACGACCCTCGTCGAGCGCAAATGCGTTTGGCACAGCGGGAAATGCACTCAACATCCCCGCCAACCTTCGTCATGTGATGATCGCGGATGAAGGGATGAAAATGTGTGTGATTGATCTCGAGCAGGTAGAGGCGCGTGATGTCGGATTTTTCATTGGATGCCTTTTTGGTGACTGGAAATTTCTGGATAACTGTGAATCTGGAGACCTACACACGAATAACGCCAAACTTATCTGGCCAGAGTTGCCGTGGACTGGGGATAAGAGCGGAGATCGTAAAATCGCTGATCAGATCTACTATCGCGAAATGTCCTATCGAGATCTGGCCAAACGTGGATCTCATCTCAGTAATTATTCCGGCACCGCCTGGACCGCTGCACGTTCTCTTAAAACCCCGCTCCCGATACTTGAAGAGTTTCAAGCACGTTACTGTCGAGGGCGCTATGGGCATAAGACCCTGCCGGATATTGATCCCGCCTTCCCGGGAATCCCTCGATATTGGCAGTGGGTTGCCGGGGAACTCCAGCTTCGACAAAAGTTGATAACTCCTTTTGGCCGAGAAAGACACTTTTTCGGCCGACCCAACGATGATGCTACGCTCCGCGAGGCAATCGCATTTTTGCCCCAAAGTACAACAGCCGAAAGGATGAACCTCGGCCTTTGGCGAGTTTGGCATAATATGCCAGAGGTGGAACTCCTTGCCCAAACATATGATTCGATAACATTTCAGTACGACGCTCAAAGGGAGACCCAGGTGGTTCCAAGAGCTCTCGAACTCATTCGAGTGGAATTGCAATCCCACTGCGGACGGCGCTATGTGGTTCCGGGGGAGGCCAAAGTTGGCTGGAATTGGGGACCGCAGAGTGCAAGCAATCCCTATGGCCTTGCTAAGTGGAAAGAAAGTTCCCCGGATCAGCGAAAAGCGCCCGAGCGAGGCATTCATCGACTCATTGTGGGGTAAGGGCACTTTCATTGGCACTTGCCTCAAACATGGTAAGGAGGACACTCTGTTGTGTCTGATTTAAGCAGTGATTTTATCAGCGATTTCATGGATTATAGCGAAAATTTGCTCTCTCCAGCGATCTACCGCAGGTGGAGTGCAATCTGCTGTGTTGCGGGGGCACTCGAGCGCCGGTGTTGGGCCGCGACCGATCAGGGAGCACTTTTTCCCAACCTTTATGTGCTCCTTGTCGGTCCACCGGGCACTGGAAAGTTTATCATCGAGGAAGTCCGAGGGCTATGGACGGATGCAAAGGAGCCGGGGACGCTCGCTCCTGCGTTCCACGTCGCGCCAGATAGCATGACCAAAGCTGCACTTATTGATGAGTTGCAGGAGAGCAAATCCGTTCGGGTACTGTCGAATGGCCAGCAGCTAATCTATCACTCTCTGCTCATCGCGGCCGAGGAGTTCTCTATCTTCATGTCGTCGTATGACATGGAGTTCGTTGGGGTGCTCAATGGTATCTGGAACAATCGGACTGAGCATAAGGAGAAACGACGGCACGGGCCGAAGCGTGAGGTCTCGATTCCCTACCCGCAATTGAATCTCCTCGGTGGTGTTCAACCAGCGTTTTTGGGCGAGCTTCTTCCAGAAAACGCTTGGGCAACCGGTCTTGCCAGACGGACCATAATGGTTTACTCGAACGAGGTCAAACTCGTCCCGCTGTTTGGGGGCAAGCAGAGTGATTCGGCTAAACGCCAGAAACTTCTTGGACGCCTCGGCGCGCTATCACGTCTCTGGGGGCAATTCCAATTCACTCCCGAGGCCATTGGTCATCTTGGCGATTGGCACATGGCAGGAGGCAAACCTGTGCCAACACATTCACGACTTGAGGGGTATGTAAAATCCCGCACGGTATCGGTGATTAAACTCGCGCTTGTGTCAAGCGCGTCTCGTGGGGACTCAAAAATCATCGACCAGATTGATATTGTCCGGGCGCTTGAGTGGTTGTTTGAAGCTGAACGTTTCATGCCGGATATTTTCCGGGATATGAAGGGAAATTCTGATGCGGTAGTGCTGGAGGAATTGCATTACTTCCTTTCCCAGGCATATTCGATGCCTAAGAACCGCAATTCTGCTGGAGCGCCGAAACCACTGAGCGGAGATCTCATTTGGAAATTTCTTTCCGACAAGATACCTTCGCAGAAAATTGAGATGATAATTTTGACCGCTGAGCGTTCGGGGATGATTGCAAGGGCAGCAGGGTTGGAAGGGTACTGGGTGCCGAAGCCCAAACCGCTTATGGGGTTCGGGGTGGAATGATGCGGGATGGTGGTGGTGGTGGTGGCGTTCAACGGGCACTAGGCGCGATGTTCAATGGTGGCATGTGGGTATGGAAGGGTGTCCAATAACACCCTTCCACAACGCCAACCCACGTTGTGACAATCACACGCTGCCCACGATCAATGACACTGGTAATAAAGAGTTCCCGTGAGTGAGGGGAATGTGAAGGTCACAGCGGTGGTGCTTACCGCGCTGACATACGGGGGTGTGGCAAGAGACACGCTTGGCGTTGCACTACACGATGGGATGTACTGCCATGACCCGGCTGAGAGCGTGTTGCTTGCAGTGGTCCCAAATGTCAGCGTCACACTCGTTGCCGCAGCTAGACCAGTGATTGCACCATGCTGGTCGTCGGATGAATAACTTGCGGTATCTACCGTGCCGGTGGATGCCGTTGGTGTGGGGCCAAAAGAATAATATCGGGAGTGAAAATTCCACGCCCCGGAACCGATATATAGATCCGCACTGTCTAGACCCGCAAGGGTTGTTGCTGCGGTCGTGCCAAAAGCAAGCTTGCGATCTGTGCCGATGGTGGCAACACCACTATCAGCCGTGCTGCCCACATCTGCATGGGAAAACCCTGACGCTGTTGCAACAATTGTCGTGCTGTTCGTTCCGGCTTGGGCGGTCCAGACGGGGGATGAAGTGCCGGGGGTGTAGTTTAGATAAGTCCCAGTGGTAAGACCGCTGATGTAAAACACCGACCCAGAAGAAATCGGCTTGAGGCTGCTGTTGGAAACAGTAAGCGTCAATGTATTGCTTGTCAGAGAAAAGTTCGTTATTGGCGCAGTATAAAGGCTGGTTGAGTAGCTGGGCGAAAAATATGAAATTCCGGCGTTGTTTCCGGAAAAACTCGTATTGGAGGTAGCGCCCCAGTAACTGGTGAAATTGTACGCGGGGAGCGTAGACCCATCCACGCCCGTGTTGTAAATTATACTACCAGTATGCGTAAACGGGTTGTTGACCTTCAAAAACGACGTGCTGGTGCTGGTTAGGCCGTTTTGCTCACACGGCGAGCCCACGTTTGTATCTGCGTAAGGGATAGAGCTTCCGCTACCGGACCCATTATTCGCGGCTCCGATGCGGGGGGTTTGGATACAGATTGTTCCCGCACCACCAGAAGGATTTGTCGTACCCGCTGTGTAGACCCAGGAGTTTGTCCACGCGCTAGTTCCGCTGTTGAAAAAGAGAAAAATGTCCTTCAGAATCGTCGAGCCAGAAGGCGAGTACGAGTTAAAGAGCCCGTAAGAGTATGGGTGAAGTACCCCTGTGTCACTGCCCGAAATCGCACCAGCAGGAGTGATACCACTGCCTGTTATAGTGGACGAAGTAAAACTCGTCACCTTCATGATCTGAGTATTGAGCGATACCGCACCGCTAGAAAACCCGGCGATCTTATAATACTGTCCGATGAAAACATTTGTTGTACTCGACACGGTAAGCGTGACATTCCCGCTACCGTCCGTCGAATATGCAGTAATGTTTGGCGCGGGTTGTGCCATTGCAATCGACCCGCCAAGCATCCGTATTGCGGTTCCATAACCATAGCCAGCAAAATCCGCGAAAGGACTCTTATATTGTTCAAGATGCACGCTGTTAAGCACTGTCTGAATGCCTGTGCCACACAGTGCGGCAGAGGTGTAGGGAATTGTTGCAGATGCGCCGGGGTTGGTGTTCCCGTTGTAGTCGAAAGAACCTTGACTGAACGTAAACTCCATATTTATGTCCTGGGAGTAATATCCGCAGTCAATGTTGTTGTAGATGTCAAAATTTGACACCCTGAAAAGTTCACCAGAGTTGTAAACACCAGATGTGGCATCGTAGACAGTGCTATTCGTTTCCGGCGTTGAGGGGTAATCAGCATGAGTTATGTTGGCGGTGAAATGAGTTGCATCGGTAACGCTGGCGATAGTCAGCGGAATGGTGTTCAAGAATGTTGCGCTTGTCGCGAGAAAATTAACCACATCGCCGACATTGAATTGCGCCGAGCCGCTAATGGTTGCACCAGAGAGCGCGACACTTGGCGCGTTGGTTAGTTTGAACTGCGTTCCGCTGATGATTTGCGTAATCGTATCGCCCGTTGGGATCGTACCAGTGCCGGAGGTCACGGTCACTGTTTGACCAACAGCGAATCCTCCAGTGCCGGGAGTGTAGGTGACTGTAACGCCAGATGACGACGCGGCGGTGCCAGTGTTTGCCGTATTCGGAGCGGTTGCCCCTACGGTGGCAGTCAATACGCCACTGGTAATCGCGACGTTAGTCAAGGCTGTTGAGGTGGTGTTGGATTTAGGACTATACATTCCGTCGTAATTGCCGTGGGAGACAAAACCGTTAAATGTTACCGCAAAGGTATTATTGCCGTAATACACCCCCTTGTTAAACCCTGCCACCGAGACATTTGTGATAACTTTACTGACGACGGAAGAATTAGTCGGTGAATAAACGCCGAGCGGATCGCCACCGAGGAATATCCCGACGTTGGTATTAGTGGCTGGCGTGCCTACGTTCGTATTAATGATGCAATTTGTCAACGGCTGCTGATTGCCTATATAGCTTCTGCTTCCGGTAATAACCACCGCAGCGCCACTAGTGCTTTGCCAATTGAGCTGAGCGCCTTGGCAGTCGAGTTGGGAATACTGCGGAAGTGAGATTTGAGTAGTCTGGCTGTACTGCCCACTTGATCCTGCTGTGGGGTCGATTGTGATTTTCACCGGAGTCTGGATTGTCCCACCGTTGCCAGCAGCAACAGCGGCATTGACCCACGCACCGATGTCGCTGCCCGAACACCAGCCAGGAGCATTGCCTGTCCCGCAAGAGGAGGCATTATACGCTCCCGCGATGATAGTCGAAGGGGTTGAACTAGGATTTTGCATCTGCGCTTTGGCCCCAACAGGGGCCAGCACCAGTAGCGCGGCAAGCAGCACTTTCATAATCTTTGTCATCTTTGATCTCCTTGGCAAAACAATCATCAGTTCCAGATAACCCACAGCGTATCACTGTTGCTCGCGCAGGTTACTTGCAATTGGTCATTCGGAATCACTGGACCGGAAAAGGTCATCGAACCGCCTTGCAATAGCATTGCAGAATTTCCCGTCGTCGGAATGCCGGAACCGAGATAAAACCAGCATTTGTCCCCATTCGAGTTGTTGTTCTCGATGACCAGCTGCTGGCGAACGCCGAGAGAGCTCGCGCCGAGGACACTTTGAAAAACATTGCCCGCAGTGATATTCACAGGGACATTGACTGTCGATTTACTTTGTGGCTGCACCGTGACCGAGGAGAACTGTTGGGCTTCAGCAGGTCCACTTAGCAACAGCACCACAAACAGTACATTTTTGACAATTTTCGAGATCATTTTTGCCCCCTAAAAGACGGATCATTCAGCGCGTTAGAAACAGCCGCCGCCGAACCGGCGCTGAGCGCGGCGCGTCGGGGATTAGAGATCAGTCCATGCACGGATGCACCTGCGGCGTGCCGTAAGAGTCCCAATGCCTCCCCGCCAATGGCACCTAAGCCAGCACCGTGTGTGCCTCCGAGCGCACTACCTGCTGCGGCACCTAAAACACCCATTGCGAGTGCTGAAGGTTTCTTCATCGAGTTAAGAAGATTTCCCTCAGATTGCAAATCTCCCAGCGCGCGTTGTTTGACATTGAGATCGGAGTACGCGTTACTATGCGCGGAAGAGGCGTTTTTGAGATTTCCAACAACATTTTGTTTCTCATTGTTGAATTGCTTCACCCGCATTTTCATGTAATTTTTTGAACTCTCAACCGCATTCGCATGACCCTCTGCGGCGGAATCCAGTTGCAATCTTACATTAGCATCGGGGATGAGGGATTCTTTAGCATCCTGTGCCAAAGCGCTCCAACCTTTGATCCCATTTTGTTCCAGATAATGCCGTGCAAACTGATCCGCGACATCTGGACTCGCGTAGCGCAAAGCCCTTGGGAGCGAGCCGTTGCCCTCGAGAGACTTTGCGATGATTTTAGTACTATCTTCCGGCAAGCGTTCTCCATCATCAGCAAATCTAGCAAGAAACCTATCGCGAAGATCATGAAGATCGGTTGAGCGTTGATTGTACTGGTTGAACTCTTGCAGCGCATCATGGTCAATCGCTGTTTCGCGCAATTGATTGGTCAGTGTGGCATAAAGCGCCTCCAAATTCCCCGCACCAAAACGATCCACGAGTTGTTTGTCATGTCTAGCAGCGCCAACTGCACTGCGAAAATCCCTTGCAGTTTTCCAATCAAAAGTGGCGTCTTCTGGCAGTTTGGGCACTGCATCATCCGCCAGAGGATCCTTTCCCGCTGCCTCATCTTTCTTTGCAAAATAAGAGAGAAAACGGTTGATCAGCGGTTTGACCGATGAGGGATTTAGTGCTCCTGTAATGTCTTTTAGTTCTCCTGAATTATGCTCCTCGAGTTCATCCAGTTTGGTAAACACAGGACCGAACTCAACAGGGGCCGATGGCGAGACTTTAGCCCGCAAAGGCGCTTCCGCGGTATCCAGTTGGTCGTGAAAATCAGTCTTGGACCAGTTGCGAACTGCTTCTTGAATGTTCTGTCCGAGGGCATAAGGGTTGCTATGACTAATCGGGGAGATATTCTCTGCGATGTCGCTGGTGTATTTATCTGTCGTTTGTAGGGCCTTTTCCACCGCCTCTTGATGCTGCCTCTTCGCCACATCAGCTGTGGTTTCGGTCAACCCTGGTTCTGTCGGATGGGCAAGATTGGTATTCTGATCGAACCATGCTTTCTGCTCCTCGAGTGCCTGTTGCTTCGCAAGCAGCGTCGCCTCGTGTTGCTGCTCAGCATCCTTGACTGCTTGCTGCGCGGCACGGAACTCCGCAGAGCTCTTGGTGATTGCAGAGATCTTTTCCGCCCCAACGCCTCCAATAATGCCAAAAAGTCCCGCAAGCCCTTCACGAATCCACGGCGAAGTGTCATCGGGAAGTTCTTCGAGAACTTTTTGTGCAATCGGGGTGATCGCAGCGGAACCTGCCATCTGCACAGGACCAAATGGGCCAGCACCAGCAGCGGCCTCAATTCCTGAATGCAGCGATTTTTCCCCCGGTGTCAATTGTTGAGGGCCAGCCCCGGCGGCAGCAAGATCGCGCTCAGTGCTTTCCTGAGTAGGAAACACACTCATCACCGCATTGGCTCCGCGCTCGATTGGGGAACTGTTAGGCAGCGAGGCGCCAAGGTGTTTCGCCCCCCAACCGAGCAGTTCGCCCAGATCTCCAGGCATCGAGAGTGCTGCGGTCGCACCTTTGTCCAGATCGCGAACAAGTTGTTTGCCGTTTCGAGTAAGCCATCCGGCAGTGGAGTTGTCCTCGTGCTGCGGGGAAACAGAGGCAGGCAAGGTCTCCAGCGATGGAACTTCGATTTGCGTTGGGTCGTCAGGGAGACCCTGGGCCTTCTGTGTCGGCCCTGCCGTGGTCGGCGCGGCCGGGGTCGGCTCTTGCAACCCAGGCAAAGCAATTTGCGTTGGGTCGTCAGGGAGACTATTTGGCACGGTTTTTCTCCTTGCTTACATAATCACGGTATGCTTGCTCAAAAAGCGCACGGCCGTCACTACCTGCGCCAAAAAATCCTTTTTGAGCAAAATCGACGATTTGTTGCCTCGATGCAAAACCATCCTTGGTCAGACCGTATTTCTGCAATACCGAATTTTCCACATCATTAAACGGATGCTGTTTGCTGAACTCTTCTTGCGCGTTGTAAAAGTTTCCGTTGACGCGCTCATAAGCCGCAAAAAATTTCGTCCGATCGATCTGGCGTTCAAGCAGCGCTTTTGCGCCATCAATTGTCAACATCAGGCCCAGCGGGGTGTTTTCAATGCCTGGCAATGTGCTGCCGATGCTATCAAACAAATGATTAGATTCTTGCCCTTTGATCAGTGTGTTTGATAATTGCGCCTGGATAGCCGCACGGGTTTTTTGGAAATAATCAGTTGCACCAAGTTGATCAATGGAATAAGGAGGTTTGTCATTCGGCCAAAGAGTTTGATAAAGACCATTGACTGCTTTTTGAAACTGTCCCATTAAAGGCTTAAGCGCGCCAGTGTTATACCCCGGATTCTTCGGATCATTCATGATGTCGCTTAGGTTGGACAGGCTCTGCAGTTGTCCAAGAGCGTACTCAGAATTGGGATAAGCAGCGCGGTCAGCATCGTAAGTCGCAGCGTTGTTGTCATTGATCTTTGCATCATTTGCGTTGAATGGAGTGTTTGTTCCCGGAATGGTCAAACCCTGATTCGTCGGGGAAAGTCCTGTCATTCGACGACCAGCATCGGTTGCTGGGATGTAAAGAGGTTTCCCATCCGAGGCCATCTCAGGGCTCTGGGCCTGAAACGGCGCACTTTGCGCACTCTGCGCCCCTGCAGTCACATTGCTATTTGCACCATCCAACTCAGCCTGAGCATCCGGGGTCAAACGGGATAACTGAGCAGGACGAAAAGCTTTTGTCCCCAGGGCGCTCGTGGCGAGCGGGACGTCTTGGACGCCCTCCTGCCCGCCTTGTGCAAATCCCGGAGAAGTGATACCCTGTATAGGTTGTGCCCCAGCTGGGCCAGTCGGATTAACCTGTGGAGGCACCCCATAAGGCACAACTGGACCAGCACCGTGCACTTCCCCTGCATTCGGCCCAAATGACGGGTTAGTCAGTGTCGGCTGCACACCACTTTTGAGATCCGCAGAGCCCGCAGCCGGCAGCATCATTGACAAATGAGAGGGATCCATCCCTGTAGCCGTTGCCATACCGACCATGAACGAGCTGCGCTGCTCAGGCGGAAGCGAGTCAAATATTTCGCGATAAGAGTCCAGTGCGGGTTCTGTGGTTTTAAGCACACTTGGAGGAAGGCCTTTCTTATAGGCTTTCTCTGCTTCATCCATGCTGAAATTTGGATCGCGAATCTTTGGCAAGAACTGAGCAAAGAAACCCGACAAAGCATCTCGTCGCTGCCCAGCCTCCACCGAAGTTGTGTTTACTGCGATGTTGTGCATGGTGGTGTACTGGCTGATGAGTTCCGGGGCCCAAGCAGCAATTGTTGGATTCTTTTGCAGTTGATCAATTGCACTTTGCGGATCAGAAGAATTGGCGATGATCTTCCCTGCTTGCATCTTCGCGGCAAAAGGGAGAACTCCCTCGACCTGCTTAATGGGCCCAGCAATATCCGCGCCACTGGTGTTGATTGCAAGAGGAATCTGTGCATCCGTCATATTATCAGGCATTGGTTTGGCCTCCCATCATCAAACTTGTGTCGGGGACAGAGCCCGCATCCACGCCGCTCGGCATCGTATTCAGCGCATTGATCGGAGGGGTTGCACTTTGCGCAGGTGCACTTTGCGCAGGTGCACTTTGCATCTTCTGCGCATGTTGATCCATCGCCACGCCAGCAATAACATGCATCGCATTGAGGCCAAGGTTGAACTTGGCATCTTTTAGCATTGATTCGAGTTGTTGCTCAACCCCCTGCAAAACTTCATCCTTTTGCCGCGCCCAGTTGGCCAAAGCCGGACCATCTCCTGGAGCTTCGCTTAACAACACCGCCATCTGTTTCGCATCCACACCTGCGGCCACACAGCGCGAAGCTGCCTTCGAGAGATCCTCCCCCGATGCCTTATCGCCAAGGGCGACAAGGTGATCAAGTTGTTTCCTCATCATATGGACACGTTTTTCAGAGTCCCTTAGCTTATCATATTCCGCCCGCGCCATCTCGTGCTTCTGTGACAATTGCTTGGTCATGTCGCTGGGCTCGGGGCCGCTGGGCTCGGGCTCGGGTGCGGGTGCGGGTGCGGGTGCAATGCCACCGGCAGAATCATTTTCCATTGCATTTTCCATCGTTTGTCTCCCTACGATACCAGTCCAAGTTGTTTCAGTACATCAAGATTCCCACTCTTTGAGAGCGAGTAATCCGTTCCGAGACCCCCGACCTGGCCAATTCCTGAGGTCAGCGCATTGTTCTGCCCAATGATTCCAGCGGCTTGTGCATTCCCTTGCCCAACCAGCGCGTTGGCCTGTCCACCAGCTGCGGTAAGTCCCAGTTGTCCCTGAGTTGTCGCCGCGTCAAGCCCGGTCTTTTGTTGCCCGCTCCACATATTGTAGATCTGCTTGTTTTGATCAAGGTAATTTTGAAATTGCTGCTGATATGTATTCGACGCCAAGCCTTCGGCGTAATTCGCCGCGCCTTTTTCTGCCGCGCCACTTGAAGCAAGACCCTGTGCGGCGAATGAATTTTGCGTAGCCTGTTCCCCCTGTTGCAGGGTGAATTGATAGCCCGGAGTCGCTGCAAGCTGATCCATCGTCGGATTAAATTGTGCTGTTAAACCCGGCAGCAACGTGTTAAGTTCATTTCCCGCGTGAATGCCTTGTGCAGTCGCGGGAGAGAAATTCTGATCAATTGTCTGCTGCTGTTGTGCATACAACCCGGCGGCTTTGCCCTGCGCGCTTGACTGTGCATTAGCCGCATCTCCCGCAGCCTGATTATTCATCACCGTACTTGCGATGTCTGTAACCGCTGCAATTCCCGCTGAAACACCCATCACAAATCTCCCTCATCAAGCCAGAAACTATAAACACTGTCACTTTTAGTTCCCCCGAGACGCTCAAGCAGTCGTGCAATCGAGAGATTTTCCTTGGTCATGAAAAACGCCTTGACAACTCCACGAGCTTTTAACATCTTAAGCGAGTAACGTAACATTTTATACCCCGCGAGACCCTTGCGACAACGCTTTGAGAGATAATACGCATCTTCAATTCCGCAAAGTGTGCCGCTGTAATGCATGTGCCCCTGAATGATTACAAAGCAATAACCAACGAGTGTTAGTTCTTTCCCCTCACGCGCGGTGACAATAAGCAGCGCCCCGCTCGCATCGAGAGCCTGATAGACCTCAACATAGGGCGAAAAGGCCATTTTACTCTTGTGGGAGAAATCAAATTCCTCGTAATGTTCCCGCCACAGGGCATCTCGTTGAGGGTCCGAATAGAACTCTGGAAATGACTCAATTTGAAAGGTTAACATGATGGGCTCACTTCGTTGTGGCCACAATGTGATAATCACACCGTGGGTTAGACTCCCGGCAACAATTCAGCCGTCGCGGCATAAAGTATCAAATAATCACTTGCAACGACCAATCTTGCTTGCAACGCCAATGTCTGTGCAAGGGTCGAATCCACCGCGCCAAGCAGCGGTGTTCCAGTACCCGGGGCCAGCAGCGAGCATTGAGCACCAGTAACACCTTGTGCGCTCAATCCAATGATCTGCCCACAACCTAGAGACGTGCTTTGGGTGAGAAGAGAGAATGTAAAAGTGCCATACGTCGCGGTGAGAACTTTATTATTAGCGGTGTTTGAATTTCCCCAGGTTGCAATGATTCTAATTGCCCCTGCAACACCCAATGACCCTCCGGGAATAGTCATTTGCCAGGTGGTTATCGTGCTTGTCGTCTGTGTGTATGCTCCAGGTCCCGTGGACACCCAGGGGGTTGGTGAAACCGGAATTACCGGAGTGCCAGTCGAGTATGTTTCCTTGTAAACTGTAGCAAGAGTTGTGGTGGAAAAAATTGCATAGTACCAGCCAGCGAGCGAAGCCCCACTAATTGCCCCGGCAGGAAGCCAAATGTAAACTGAGCCAAGAGTTGCAGGCAAGGCAGTACTTAGCGTCAATGCTCCATTATTACCCATTGAGCCGCTTGAGCCCAACACCAGCGGAACAACCGAGTTGCCGATTTTGGACGAGAATCCCAGTGTGCTCGGTGCGGCATAGGATAGCGCTGTTCCGTTTGACTGCAGCAACGTTCCATTTGCACCAACTGCAGTTAACCCTGTGCCGCCATGCGCTATCGCCAACGTACCCGTGACACCACTAGCCAACGGCAACCCTGTTGCATTGGTCAATGTCAGCACCGAGGGAGTGCCTAAATTCGGAGTGATCAAACTTGGCGAGTTGTTAAGCACTACGCTGCCAGTGCCAGTGCTCGTCGTCGTTCCGGTGCCGCCATGGGTCACGGCAAGCGTGCCACTAAGCACAAATGTCCCACTCGTAGTAATCGGGGAACCACCAATGGTCAGCCCTGTTGTACCGGGATCGAACCCAACGCTAGTGACTGTTCCAGCCGGACCAATCAGCGCATTGGTCCCTGCGTTGTAAAAAAGAACTTTTCCACTTGCATCTTGCTGAATGTAAACAGTGCTCGGCGTTGGTGAGGTCGTCCCACCGAGTTTTAACCAAGAGTTCATAAACAGTCGATGCCATGCCGGGGTGAGCATCCCCTCTGATGTGACCACCGGAACATCAAGTTGGGGAAATGCTTGTTGCCCCTGTCCAGAGGTCGTCACTTCGCCAATACCCTTGCTTTAGTCCAGGCGCCATTGAGCGCAGCTGGCCCGGCAATGGAGTGAAAAAGCTCGAAAATTCTATACTTCGCTGTGCCCAGGTTGGACCACGAGGGTTGCGTCAGGTATTGTCCTGGAATACCATTGGTTTGCAGCACGGTGTTGCCAAAAGTCTTCCCACGATCATCTGACCAACGCAGCCCAACCTGTGCTGGGCCTCCGTTTACATCCAGTGGACCTTCACCCACTTCCATATCGGCCAAAAATTCGTGAAATTGTATTTGCCGCCCCTCGGCATCAACAAGCTGAGCAAGCGGTAATTCCCCACCCAGCGGAGTCGCATGGTCGATCAAGTGAAAGGTCTTCACATATTGTATTGGCCCTGGAATGCCACCAACAACCAAGGTATCAGTGTATGCATTAAGATCCATTGCGTAAATCGTGCCATTGCTCCAATCTCCACAAACAATCTTCCCATAGAGATTAGCAATACACATTTCGCGCTCACGATGGAGAATCCCATCATTGTCAGTCCAACCGCGCTGGTGCCAAGCGTATTCCGGGTTCCCGATGGTCAAATCGTAAACCCAGGTTTGATCTGCATCAGGAAAAGTAAACTCAACGAACTGGTGCCCATCTTGCTGATACGCCATTCCGATGCAATCGTTGATCGTTCCACCTTGCGCAACGATCTGTCTCAGCGCATATTCAATCGCATGGTTGGAGATCCGTTGTCCACTGTAACCCTGAATGGCCCAAATCATTCCTTCGCCGGAGAGATTTTGTGTGAGAAAAAACACCATCTCACCTTGCGATACAATGCTGTACGGAGCGCAAGTGCCTTGTTCAATATACGCTCCGGGCAGCTCAGCAAAGGGAAACAACGGATTTCCCGCGTTGTACCAAACTTCGCTCTTGAGTTGCCCGATCAGATAAATTTCCCTTCGGTTGACAATCAGGGTTTGCAGCGGATCAGGGTACGATGTTTTGCCCGCAAAATAAAGCGCGGACATTGGAAGGATTTGATTGGAGAGGGTGGAATTAAACAAATTCGTCCCCGGGGTGTTCCAGAGGACAAAACTATCCAAATAGTCCAGTCTTGTCGCTCCCTGAAAAAGTCCAGTGGTATCAACGATCTGGGAAAATGCGTTTGCCGTTCCAGCAATATTACTCGAAGTCGTCGGGAGAGTGATCAGATACCCTGCGTTGGAGTTATCCACCAACATGATCTGAATACCATTGTCGATAAACGAGACGGGGTTAGTGCCAAAGTTATTCAACTGACCAAGAAGTGTCAATTGCCACGAGGAGGAAATCGCATAGACATTCTGCCCAATGACACAGTAACCAAGACCGTTTGACGTCCGGTAGATCCCCCGCACTGCTCCACCTCCTGGCGCTGTGACCAGAGGCGTCTTTCCCGGTCTCTGATAATACGTCATCGGGGTTGAAGAGCTTTCCGGATTCTTTTCGGGAAAATAATTCACACAGCGAATTGCAGACGCAATTGGACTCCTTGCGTAATACGATCCTCCAACCAGAGCAATTCGGGACATTCAAAAAGTCCTTATCACGATCAATAATTGCGATCAGAATAAATGTTATACCGGCCGCGAGAACCGATGTCCCGAGGCATCTGCAAACGAGACACCGCCGCGTTTGCTCCACGGATGGCATTGAGTGAATCCTTGGCCAACATCGGCAGTGGATCACCATTGAAAGTTGGGATGGCGTAATAGGATCGCATTCTTACGGCCAAATTCAGCACAATTGCGTTATAATACTCATACGGTAAGGCAATCAAATCTGACAGGGTAAGAAACTGTGCCTGCAACTGTTGCTTGACCACCACTCCAATGGAATACACCGAGGCTTGTGCTACTGGATAAGTGTAAATGTTACCCAGTGGCCAACCCGGATCAAGAAAAATGTACTTTGAAAATGCAACAAGATTTTTCAATGGAATCCTCGACCAGTCTTCCATCGACTGGATGAGCTCAAGCGGGTAATCAACCTGATTCGGCGCGGGCAACGAGGTCTGACGGAGAAATGCTGACTCAAGTCGTTCCGGCCTTACCGAGTTTGTCCCGGTGTTAATCGCACCCCCTGGGCCAATGGTGATGGGATTGACACCAGTGGCAGTTGTGAGATAAGTCACCAATTGGTAAACCAACCAGCGTTTCCTCTGCCACTCCTCCAACATCCATTGACAACGTGTCCATGCTGCTGTCGCATCCTCTGCTAACGCAGTTTGTCCCACCCCGAGTTTCCCCGACTCGCGCAGAGCCGCATCTACCAAATCGCCAACAGTGGTTGAGCCTGGGGAAATCGAAGTCATCAAAAAGATCCTTGGTTAGAGGGAGGACACAAACGCTGTTGGACTCTTCTTCGGCCGAAGTGCAGTGGCCTCAGGATCTCCTTGAGACGCCCCTGAGCGCAAATCGTCGATCCTCTGCTGATCAAGCTCAATTTGCAATTTCTGCTCTTCCAGCTCCTTGACCTGCCGCTCCAGTTCAGCAATCCGACCATCTGCACCGATCGGAGGAGCGTCTCCACCACTAGCCACAATGGCCTTCGCAGGATGGTCATGCCAGCCTTCTGCGCGCAAACGCTTTTCTTCCTGCCCGTTCTTCGCAATCACGGTGATGATTTCAAATTGCTGTCCACGAAGCACTGGCCCACGAGGAGTATCCACCCACTCACCCGGGTTAGTTTCCCGAAGTTCACCCTGCGGATGATAAAGCATCTTAGGATACTGCTGCGGGCCAACATAGAGGCTTTCACCTGTGACTTGATCTCTCGCACCCATATTTGCTGGATTGGACTCAAATTCCCCTCTAGCTTCCAGGGCGTGATAAACAGTGTGGATGTTTTGTCTTTTCATCTTACTCTCCTATCGGCCATAACCGAATGTTGTGGAAGACGCACTCTTGCGCCCATCTTTGCGCTTTCGCGCCTTGTCATCTGCGTCAGCAAACTCCCGCCCCACGTCTTGCGGAATGCCGATTTTCTCAGCAAACTTTTTGTCATGTTTCACTGCCTCCATAAGGCGGTGTTGAGCGGGAGATTTGCTTGGCATCAGATATTACTCCAGTGGCAACATGGGTTGGGCGTCATCGGCAGCACTCGGAAGCCGCGTCGCCTCCGGGGCGGCACTCGGCACCGCTGGGGCAGCCCGCAGTGTCGGATGAATGTCATACCCAACGGCTCTCAACGCCGCCTCTTCTTCCCCAGTCAACGCTACTTCGAAGTCATCTCCTCGATACAACGCCTTGGGAAATTCCACCGGACTACTTCCTGCACCTTCTGCAAGAAAATAAGTCAGACCAAGCGCACGCAGGGCATCAATGCCCTGCTTGATCTGTTCAACCGCGGTCTGAGCCACCGCGGCTTTCTGAGGTTCCGAGGCAAGCGCGGCCCCCAGATGTCCACCGAGCATATTAAGGTCAACCATCTAGCAGCCCTCCTTAAATTGCATCAGCAACAACGACCGCCCACTCTGGACGAATCCAAAGATACCCATAAAGGACATCAAGTCGAGTGACGAGTTGATCAGTTCCGATCATATAATCCGTGACCATCCGCATGGAGATCCCATCAAACTCTTCACGAGCCCCCTCATGAATACCCCGAGGGATTTCCAAATCCGCGGTTGCCAGCGTAACCGCTTCCGGAGCGTAAGCAAAGTTCTTGCGGTACTGCGTGCTCGCCGAAAGGCCACTTACCGGGTTGACCGCCGCGCCATTCGCTGGGGATGCCACCACGGTCTGATACTGCACCTGCGAACCGCCCTGTGCAGGAACAATCGCAGGATAGATCGGGATGGTGGTTGCACCGGCCGAGACATTCGCAGTGACAACGAACTGGCGAAGTTCACCAGTTGTAACCTTGGTGATGCGGTTGACAGCATTCACACCGGCAATGGTAATAATATCGCCCTGATTAAGCGTACCCGCAAGCGCGCCAACAGTAAGAGACAAACCAGTCTGATTTGCCCCGTTAACAGTGGCTGAACCCTGTGCTAGTGTCCCGTTCGTATGAATGATTGCGGTCTGATCTTTCATCCAAATGAAACCCAGCGCATCATACATCCGGCCAGTAATGTACTGACGGGAAATTTCGCTGCCTGGATTTAGCAACCCTGCAAGCGCATTGACCACACGGGCTTCTGTTCGCGGCCCGTTGACAATCTTACGATTGGCGATTGGCGCGGAGTTAATATCCAGTGCCGCACCGGCATTCAAATAAGTTCCAGCATTCGGCGTCAACACATTGTTGTTACCATCCTGATTGCCCACCCAGTTGCAAATGCCACCTTCAGCGCCCTGCATGACATCAACCGCAACTGCACCCGCAAGGTTGTTAACCATCGGGGCGAGCACTCGGCGGGAATAATCATCAAGTGCAAGAGAACGATCTGCCGTCGAATAACTCACATCGACGTGCTTCTGTGTAGCCAGCACAAGCGTGGTGCTGACTTCGCTCGTGTCCTGCACGTTGAGTCCCGGGCCTGTCGTGACCGTGAAATCGTTGGGAAGGCGGATGCGTAGTGCCGAGCCAATCTTAGCCCCACTTACGGCGAACGAATCGTCGTACTGCATATCCACATTCTGAATAAACGCGTTAGAGTTTTTCCAGAGGCGAACGGCCTCTCGCGTGATCATATTGATCGTAAGTAACTGGTTTGCCATGACACTGGTCCTTTCAAAAGAGATTGCAGAGGATCTCAACCCCTGCTTCGTATCAGTTTACCTTTGGCTGGACCAGGCCGATTAAGTCCGCACAGGAGATTACGGCTCTCCAGAAGCCAGACAGGAGATTAAGTTCTCCAGAAACTTCCCCGTGAGGGTGGGCGGGGAAACAGCCACAACTCTGCTTCCCCGCCCCTCGGAAGCAGATCAAAACACCCATGGAGCCAAGTGTTCGATCACCTCTACCGAGAACTGTTTGCCCGAATCTGGGCCTCTCTCCGTTTCATCCATTCTGCGGTTGAGAGTTTATCCGCCCGAACGGCATCCCGAGGGTCGATTTCCTCATGCCGCGCACCAACACTTTTGATCGGGGTAATCGGCTTAGGAGCCTTCGAGAGCGCAGGAATATCCTTTGCCGCCAAACGCGCTAGTTCAATCCCCTGCTTCACCGGAGAAAGTGCCATAATGCGCTCTGCGGTTTCCAAATCCTGCCCTAGGAGATATACTAGGCGAGGAGCCTCTCCGGTCTCTAACGCTGCGGCAATGAAACTGTTGTATTGTTGCTGCTCTTGCGTATTATCCCGATCTATCAGAGTGAGAAGATTCGCAACGCTTGCATTGAACTCAGTTGCTCCAAACTGATCTCGGCCAGCGACAGCCGCAGCATTAGCGCGGTCGTTGAAATCTTTCTCGGCCAAGCGGCGGGAGACCTCTTCCTCCACAAGTTGCGGATCTACCGGAGAGGCAGATGTTCCACGTTTTGCTCGTTCAGCAAGAAGCTCTGCTTTGACCCTTTCAAGTTCCGCGGTCTTTTTTGCAAGGCGTTTGGCCTCCCATGAGGGCGCCGCGACAGGTGATTGGACCTCAGTCGCGCTTTGCTCTTCTACCTGCTCTTGCTCTTGCTCTTCAGATACCGCAAGAGCACTCTCTGTGGGGAGTGCTGATTGAACGCTCTCATTTTCAATTGTCATGGAATTACTCCTGTATAGGCTGTATCATTGTGGAACGCCTTGGCGCGTGGCCCCTGATTAAAGTGTTGTCAAGGAGCAACGCCTCCATTATGGCGGATTTTGCGGCATCGTCAATCCCCGTTGACAACAATCCGGCCAACGTGGCCCGAGCCCGTGGAACACACCTGCCCCAATTCTTTGCAATAAATGTTATCTCACGTTGCGGCCCAGACATATCTGGGGTGTTGCTTTTCCATGTGTTCCAGAGCTCATTATCCCCCATGACAATCTCGTAAAGTTCTCCTGCCATAGCTTTCGCAACATGAGCAATCATTTCATGGCAATGCCCAGAAGGCCGTCCGGGGATACCTTTTGCCGCCTGTCGTGCCAACGTTTTGTGGTTGTTGTGATTGTTCATCTGAAATGAGGGGGCTTCGGCCCCCTCCCTTTCCCATTGTTGATTACGAATACGTTCCGGTGCCAACAGACTGCGCGGTCAACGTAGTTCCAGACGAGATTGTAACGAGATAATCTCGCCATGTGTTTTGCGCCACCGTGTTAGCCGAGGCCAACGTGCTGTTAAGTGTCCATCCAGTGTTTGTTGTAATGGTCCAGGCAAAAGCACCTGACGAACCATTAATAAACCGAAGTTTGTACGTTTGGCCAACCTGCGCATTTGGGATCGCCGCGATCACTGCGGTAGCCAGAGGCAGAGTCAATGCCTGACCACTGCCCAGCGCGCCGGTGAGGATGAAATCAACCTCGGCAGCCCCAGTGACCTGCGCTGCCGTTGCGGTAAACGCAGTGGTGTTACTCGCAGTTGTCTGCAACAAAGGCTGCGGAATGTTGAGTGTGTACTCAGTATGCCAGAACCCAGTCTTGGTGGTGAAGAATGTGCATACACTCTGCGGCTGCATAAGAAACGACAAGTTCGCCGCGAGGTTGTTAATCGCATCACCGCTTGCAGGGAACACTGCCATAGTATTCGCCCCAGCATTGATCACTGTGATCGATAGCCCCGGTGCAGCAACAGGCAATAGCGAGGAGTAACCTGCGCCACCCACAGTGGTAAACCGTGCTACCATCGTGGTGATGGGTGTTGCCCCGGTCTGCACTGCACCGCTATTCGCGACAAGCCCATCTGCCCAACTCAATGTCTGCAAACCCGGTCCACCATAACCAGTGGCAAGACCCTCGGTAAACCACTGCCCAGGTGTCGCGCAAGTGAACAACACCAGCGAGTTTGGCATCATTACAACGCCAACAGAGCCCGCAAGGTTGTCAATCGTATCAGTGCCGTTAGCGAAAATTTGAATCGGATTGGCGCTTTTGTTGATGATGAATACAGTGTGACCACTCGCAGTTATCACACTTGTATTGCTCGGAGGGAGTACGAGTCCATCGTATGGCGCAGTCGTGCCAACAGAAGTCACCACTGTGGTGATCTCGTTGGTAATCGTTGTCGCAGAGGTCTGACTTGCTGCAACTGTTGGAATAGCATTATACCCAACGGATTCGTAAAAGAACGATGGAGAACTTGCGCTTCCATTCGCCATAGACAACGCGGTGTAAGAAGTCTGGCCGAGGAGAAGTTTTTGCAAATCAGTGCCATCAATCAGCCGCGGACCTGGCTGAAAGACACTGCCAACGGAATTAGGACCGGGCATTTTGAGGTTCCTTATTCAAAGGGGCTTTGCCCCAAAGTATGTGGAGAAACCGCTCCACGCGGAAATGAGGGCGCACCCCCACTATGGCTTTGGCAGATCGGTAAATGGATTGTGCTCGACTGGGTCAAGCATTTCTCCATTGCGTCCGCGAATGGTGATGTGGCGAGGGTGATGAATGATGTAATTGCGCGTACGGAGATCTGGAGAAAGAGATAAATCTCCTACAATATCGTCGAGCATTTTGGCAAGAGAATTATGACCGTTTTTCTTGTAATATTTTTTCAATTGCTCTATGTAATGATCCAATGATGGAGTTTTTGAGCTCATTGTTTGTTGTTGCACTTGCCAGTTTTTAGATAAATCTTTAAGTACAGCCTTTAAAAAAGGGTTCTGTGTAAGTTCTGCAAGCTCTTGTGAATTATCTACGGGATTGGATATAAGGGTGTGTATAATACTCTGCAGCGAACGACCTTTGAATAGTATTTTCGGCATCTTGTCTAAATCATTTCGCGAGTTCTGATCATAAAACATTCTTCCAGGAATGCCAACACGGTCGAGCAACCGAGAGAGCGCTGCTGTTGACAAGTAGCCCATATAGTTAGATCCAAGGTCTTTTGTCAAACCAGTTACTGTGTCATAGGCTTCTTGCTGATCCATTGTTGAGGGAAAATGATTTTCCATGGCTTGTTTGTGCAGAGATGCCTTGTCGTGCAATACCGATTCTAACGTGGAGAGATAATGCTGCATATCATTGCCTACTCTTTTACCTTCTTCCGGCAGTTTCAAATATTTGAACTGATCTCTCATTTGCTGCAACTTTTCCAGCACTCCCGGTTTTTGTTCCGAGTGTCCCATATTGTAGTCGATCAATTCGTGCTCATCAGGGTGAACCTCTGCATGAAGCAAGTGTCCTGCAAATTTCTCTTCCATCGCATAACGATCAATTTCCGGTGTGTTTGCGAAATTCAGCTTGTTCTGTAAATCTTCGATAATTCGCATTTGGTGAGTAAGTTTTGTATTATAATACAACCTCAAGCCAAAATTGTCACCATATTCGTCACTGTTTTGTAACTTATTTAAATTTTCAGACTCTTCTTTCATCCTTCTTTTTAAAGTATCAACATACCCTCGTTTTGTCGAAAAAGAATTTGAGCTTTTGTTATACAACCTGGACATATAATGCATGTAATCTTCTGCTGGAGTTCTTTCGCTAATAAGTTTTTGTGCAATTCGATCCAATTCTTTTTTTTGCACAGGCATTCCATTATCCGTGATATGTGTTACAGATCCAGACAATTTGTCTCGATAAGTTTGCGCTGTTTTTACCGCCCCGGCAAGATAATGTCCCCAGCCAAACGTTTGCGCGCCTTCTCCAGTCCCCATTTTATCATCACGAAAGGAGCCAAAGCGGTTTTCACCCTCTGGGTCAAACTCATTCGGAGTCCCATGCCATGTGCGAAAGGCTTCAGAACGAGCGATTTTCCAAGGAGGCAGGAATGATTGCTGCATCGTAGGATACGCCGCATGACCCTCGGGAAAACTTTCATAATCATCATGCAGCCAACGATGTTCAGTATTCCTACTTTCCACCTCTCCGCCCAACGAGTGATACTCCTGCGCAGCGTGTTGATACATCGCTCGAATATCATCGTAATTCTGTGCGTGAATCAGAAGCTCCCTTTTCGCATCTTCCGGCAATGCGCGGACAAATTCATGATCGAGCGATCCGCGCAACTGAGGAAAAATGGTAGGATCTGCCTCATGCATCGCGGCCAGATACACTCCACCTGTCGAAGGTTTATCAGCAGATCGCCCCATCCAATGATTATCAATGATCTGTTTGATTTCCCCCAACGATTCTGCTTCCCGAGCACGATAATTTGAGGGCAAAAATTGCTCAACACTTCCGCCTGGAGCAAAGCCCTCATAATGCTGTATCGCATGTTGAATTTCATGCAGCAACGTGCTATGGGCATCCATTTGACTCAAACCGTTTTGCAATTCAATTCGCATAGGATCAGGATCATACGCGCCTAATGCTCCACCACCAGCCCGCGTCCCCCTCACCGGCATGTCTGCCAAATGAGGGTAAGCCTCAAACAACTTATCGTGCTGAAAAATATCGCCAAGACGTTTAGCTTGCGATGGTGAGGTAGAGAGTTTCAATTTTCCACTGGGATTAAACACCGAGGGGTCTAACTCCGAGCCGGTATCAGGAATCTCATACTTAAAATTCCCATCTTTCGCAGGAAACCACCCATATCTAGCCCAAATTGTTTCCGGGGTGGCCCACTGCGCGGCATGAGCATCCTTTGCATCTTCCAATGCATATTGACTGTTTCCCAGTCCCTGCACTTTCTCCGCTCGCGGTCCGGTCATCATTTGCAACGTACCGGCCTTTGCTTCCTGCCCCAACCCTGCAGTAGCCAAATCAACCAGTCCCGGAGTCGCAGCCTGTGCACCCTGTTCCGGCGTCATCTGTCCTTGCATCACTTTAGTCGGGGCAGTGAGTGCGTTGACAGCATCTCCGATTAGACTTTTTGCAACTCCTGGCCATGCCCAATGCATCGACCATTGCGAGCGATCTTCACCCTGCCCCGGCTCCCGAATCTCCTCTCCCGGCAGAAACGACCAACGACGATATCCCGGCCCCTCATCAGGCTGGTTGGCCCAGCGCTCAAGACCCCCAAATGGATCACCATCTACAGGCTCAAGCAGAGGTTCAGCAGCGGCCTCGAAATCCTTGTTTTGCTGGGGAACATTTCCCAACCCCATCGCGATTGTCGGGCCGGGCATCAGACAGCCCCCACACCGGCTTGCGGCCTAACCCGGAGGTATTTTCCCTGTCTTGTCGGATCAGGCAGATACCATTGCCCATCTGGGGCCTTTCGCGCTCCAGGCATCGGCGGGGTCTCAGGCTTCACCCCCTGCTCTTGCTCGCCGTCTGGTTCAATCCCCTCTCTATTCGCATTTACCACATCATTAATCTGCGTTCCCGCAACATCTTCCGCAACCTGTTGTCCCATCGCAGCCCCAGCTTGCGGGGAGATCAACTCAAGCAGTGCTTTGATCCGATCTGTTTCAGCCTTGTAAACATCAATATCTCTCATTTGGTCTTTTCCAACCAATTTGATCTCATTTTTCGCTTGTAATTGCAGCGTCTCCGCCAGTTGCGCTTGCAATTGTTGCACCGCCATTTGCAGTTGCTTCTCCCGCGCCGTTGGACCCTCACCCAATGCCTCTGGCGGCACCATCCGGCGCAGTCGTTGCGCGGCCTCCTGTGCCTTGTCAAAGTCGCTTGAGCCCAACAGCAGATCTCCAATAATCGGAACCAATGTTGGAGCCTGTGTCAACACCAACGTCAGAGCCTCGACATTCTCTTGCCTCTTCGTTGAGTACTCCGGCCCAGCCTGTGGCGCGACATCGAACTGACCCTTCGTCGGATTCAGCACTCGAGAAACAACATCCCCCTGTGCATTGCGCTGTTCTTGCAACACCTGCGCGGCCTTTGGGTCCAGCGTGAGAGAATAATCTGTCCCATCCGCGCTCATCAACGTCTTTACCCTCTTGGTATCATAGATCTTCGGCGCAAGGTCAAGAATTTGCTTCCCGGTGAATACCAGCGCATCGTTGTAATTATCCACAAAGTGGAAGGTCGCGGTTGCACCTTGCTCTTGCCGTCGCCCGATTGCCGCACCAGTACGTTCGTTGCCCTGCTCTCCCATCTGATTCTGATATTGCCCCGAGACCATCATGATCTGCTGCATTGCATTCTGCAGTCCGGTCTGGAAGGCTTCACTGCTTTTTGGGGGTTCCTGTCTCATCGGCGGGGGAATTGGAGTCGTCCCATCATCCATGAAAGCATTATACGGCATTACCGAGTGGTTAACCACATTAGCAGTGTCCCAATAGGTCTCGTAACCCTCAATTGCTTGCACCGGCGCAACCCACGGGGTTTTACCTTGCAAGGCAACACTTTCCACTTGCCCACTCGCGGAATAATTATACATCCGCTGGGCATCTTTCATCGCCCGTGTGTGCCCCTTGCGATCAAGCACTCCATCAATAATAGACTCTTCTCCCACACAACGCACAATCGGACACCATTTCCCAGGCCAAATTGTCTCATCAACAATCTCTTCCCCGACAATCATCTTCCATTCCCAGACCGGCACTCTGATCGGTCTCTTCCTAACGAACTCTCCATCCATTACACTGGATATCATATTTTCCGGCAAAAGCGACCGCCGGATGTTTACCCGCTCTCCATTATGAACAAATGAGATCAACTCGTCGTTCTGAAAAACCTTCCGAAAATACTCACAAAACCAAATGCGGTCCTGTGCATTGATTCCCTGCTCCATCAACGAGTCCCCCAACGGGGACATCCCTGGCAACGCACGGTCGGCATATTCAGGGTACTGTTCGTCGAAATCTTTCCTCTGCATGTAATCAAACACCAGAGCAAACTTGGCGTCTGAGCCATCTTTTTTCTGTATATCAGGGTCAAGAAACACCGCCAGAGGGTCATTCACCGGAAGGATCACGATTTCCTGATCAAAAGTGGTCTCATCGACATACTGTGTGGCAAGCCGCCAGTACCCAATCCCCGCATCAACCATGAAATTACGCCCCTGGGTGTAAATGGTCTGCGCGTCACTTCGGATCTCAATATCCCGCATAATGTCTTCCCAGACTTGCGCGGCTTTCACAGTCGCCCCATCACCCGTTGCGCGAAATCGCACCGAGGCCTTGGCTTTTCGCATCTCATTCGAGACAATCAGATTATGCTGCCGCGTGATGTTCATCGTCAAGCAGGGTTTATTGTCCAACTCCCTTGCCGCACGGATCTCATTTGGCCATTGGAAAAGATTTTCCGAATCCCCATTGGCAAAGCGAAGGTCATTCAGCCAGCGCTCCCGCGTCACACTCTCAAATTCCTGGCACCGTTTGAAATTTTCCATTGCCTCCGCGACAACGGGATTTCCCGAAAGTGCAATAACCGTCGGATCACTCGCCATTTATCACACTCCCAGCCAGCCGCCACGCATTCCCGCGAAGCCGCCTTTAATTGCCCGCCCCAGTCGATCAGCTGTTCGACCCTCGGCAAAAAGTTGCGCTTTGGGCGCTGCTTGTTTCATCGCAATTGCCATGTAGCGAAAAGCGTCTGCACCGTCTGAGCTCCAATCATGCAATGGTTTGTCACTTCTCTGTCCATCAATCATCGAATAACGATAGTGGCGCAGCGCGTTGAGTCCTTCCGCGCACTCACTCTCATCAAACCAAACGGTAGGGAAGAATATCCTCGCGGCGTTGATTCCATCTTCGACAGAGAGTTTTGGCACAATACTTACCTGGGAAGGCCAAGACGCAGCGAGGATCTCCTGAATGGTTTTCTGACTCCCCAACCTCTTGGCCTTTGCATCATGCGGCAGCCAGTGGCGGCCATAAACATACTTTCGACTTTGCAATTCGCGAATGAAATGGGTGATGTCTTCGCCGGATTCCTCATAATACCCCAGCACTCGCACCTGCATTGCAACACGCTGGGCAAACCAAATCGCGGTTTTGTCCGCTCGACCGAGATCCCAAAATGTATCTACCGGCACAGAAGGGTCATACGGCACCCTAGTAATCCGTCCGTCCTCCGTTGCCATTCGCATCTCTTTGGCGTAAATCGCCCCTTTGAGTTGCTGCAAGCAATGCCCTTCCCAGACATTCAAATAAAGATCATAATCCCGTTTTTTATCATTCTCGAGATCAATCTTAAGTGTCTCAGGAAACCAAGGATTATCTCGCCAATTCATCTTGACCACCGAAGTAACCTCGGGATCAGGATTCAACACAAATCGCCGGTAGGTGTAATCGGTCTCAAGTTCTGGGTTGAATGTGATAATAATCGTGCTCCCCGGCTTGCGGATCGTCGGGATGAGCACCCCCCACGACCGTTCTGACACATTGACCGCCTCTTCTACCCAGCAAAAATCAATACCTTCATATGACTTAATCTTGTTGATGTTATTTTTAATCCCCTCGAACGAGAACGATGTCCCATTCTGACCGTAAATACCGGCTTTTTGGATCTCATAAAACGCCCCAAGCCCCATCGCTTCGATCTGATCGGACAGCAACTTGTGCACCGAATCGGAAATGGACTTTTGCAACTCACGAGCACAGAGCACCCTGATCGGGCGGGTACGGCCGATCAACAGCAATGCCCGGGCCACCCCCCACGAACGACCAGCTCCCCGTCCACCCCAAAGCACAACAAACCGCTTGGGCTCAAAGAGACATTTGAGGGGTTCGGGGAACTCGATCTCGGACATTATCGTGGGCCTTATGTGATCATCACACTATGGGCGCGCTTTTCTCTTCTCATTTATCTTCTTCAATTCCTTCTTATCCATCTCTTTATCCTTCGCCGAACGTTCAAACTCCTTCATCGACATCTTCGGCTTGGCCGAGGGCTTGGCCGAGGGCTTGCCCTTTTTCTCATGTTCTTTCGCCATAATTCATCTCCTTCAAAAGCGGAAAGCGGGGGAGGCGGGGAAGCTCTCACCTCCCCGCCCGATTATTATTCTTCCGCGCTTGCACTCACAATACCACCCGCAGTGCTATTACCCGATTGCAGCAACATCATCTGTCCTGCAGTCTGGCCGCTTGCCACAGTAGTCGTGATGACTGCAGTGTTTGGCGTGCTCTGTCCCGCGCTTGCACCACAGGCCGTAAGGGCCGTCGGTGTACCGGCGAGATTGACTTTCAGCGTACCAAACGTGCAGGCAACAGTCGGCGTCGTACGCATTGTCACAGGCAGCACAACCGTGCCGATACCCGCGGTGCTGCTTGTAGCTTCCACCTGTCCCAGCACCGTGGTGCCCGAAACAGTTTCATTCACCTGGTAGTAATACCGCTGCTGCAACGCAGCCTCAAGTGCCGCTGGGCGAAACAGATACGCCGTTGGGGGAACAAGCGAGGCCAGCTGCACCGTGCCCTGATAGTTCGTCCCATTCTGCGCATAAATCGAATTGCCCGTGCCGTAGCCCGCGCTGCTCGACCCAATCGCTGCCGTCGAAGTTGCCTGAATGCTACTCGGCACCAGCGCAATCTGCGAAAGCTCAACCCAATCGTTCGTTCCTGCAGTGCCCACCGGGGTGTAAACAAACGTTACTGCAATTTCCGTTGCCGTGCTCGGAATGGCCACGTTCGCAACAAACTTCTGCAGCGTCGTAGAGTACGCCACATTGGTCACTGCCAACGCATTAGTCTGCCCAGTCCAGGCGCTTGCGCCGCCACCGCCAGCATTGAGCCCATAAGCCAGCTTCTGCGCGCCTTCATCCGTACCAGTGCCATAGGTCACATAAACCGCGCCATAGCCATTCGCCGCAGAAAAGTTCGCCCCGGTGATTGCCGACCACTGCAGTTCAACATTCTTACCCGCCAGCTGCACGGCGCTGCTCGTCTCCACAATCTGTGAGAACGCAATCGGCACAACACCGGTCTGCGCAGCAGTGCGCTGAATCTTTGCACCACTCTGCGAACCCGTCGCCACGTTTGCCGCAGTGGAGTCCTTCGCCACCGTAAACGCTGTACTCGTTCCCGACCAAGCAAACCAGCGATCTGCGGTGTACGCATACGTCGAGGTGATGCTTGAGGAGGTCACACCGCGCTGCCAGAGATTCGTACCGAAATCACCACCAATCAGGTAATTCGCCGGCAACTGCCGTTGCAGCGCCAACCCCGCAAGCTGGCCCGTCGAGATGGCCTCGCTCTGCGGCTGCTGCCCACTTGGCAACTGCGTGTCAAATGGGGCGAGTTCCGCCCCAGTGAGCGGCAAAGTGCCAGGGTACTGCTGACCTGCCTGTGGCAGACCGTTGGTGTAATTTCCGCTCGCAAGAGCATCATTTGCACTGAGCGTGGCAAACAGCCCCGCAACCAGCGCGATTTTGGTCGTTTTCATCACTCTCGTCCTTTCTGCGCTGGTGCGCTTCAGTTCTTCAAATAACCCATAGTATCCCGCAGAGATTCGTTGCTCTCTGCAGGTCCTCTTTTCACCGAAGCGGGCTGAATTCTCGGTGCCCGTTCAGAGAAAACTTCTCTTGTCTCATAATGCCCCGTTTGCGGGTTACATTCACTCTGCCGGATGATAAATCCATTCTGGATACGTCGCACCGAAACCGAGTGCTCCTCACCAGTATAAAGCCCGGGGGTCCCGCGAGCGAGGGCCTCGGTGTCATTCAGTCGACGTTTTGCCATCACAAATCACTCCAGCCAAGGTTGACAATCAATCCTCATGATGCTCACGACCGCGACGATGGCCCTCACCATGCGGATGCCCATGCTTATGCGCATTCCCCTCGTGGCGACCCTCATGCAGCCCATGCAGAGGCTCATGCCGAATATGATGATCAGTCCCATGATGCGGACCATGATCATCATGACGGATAGGGTGCTGACGATGCAGCTCCTCTCGCGCCCGAGAGAGCGGATTACCCTCAGCTTCAGCTCGGCTGCCGCCCAACTGCGTCCCCTTCAAATCCGCCTTGCGCTGCTGACCAACATGACCCTGCCGCGGCCGATCTGAGGTCTCTCGTTTCTCATTAATCGAGCTCTGTGCCCGATTAATCTCGCCCGAATGTTTCGGTGCCATCACTTTTGTCCTTTCAAACAGTTAGGGCACAAGCCCTGAGTGAGCAGCTAAACTGCCCGATTTGCCCCAGATTGGGGTTCCTTCATGCCAATGAAAAATGACCCTTGGCCTATCTGACTCCATCGCAGCGATCAAATCGCCGAAGACCGGCCAAGTGCTTACCTCTGGCACTAAATTTCTACAAATCACCACTCCCCGCGCAGGCCCCAACGCAAGCGACACAACCGGGCAATACAGTCGTTCGAGTTCTAAATGCCCCTGAAGGGTCCAAGTGTATTTGCTTTCCAGCACCGCCCAAACACCATTGCTCCCGGGGATCAGAAAATCCACCTGACAACAACCAGGGCCATTGAAATCCTCGTATTCAAACCAAACCCCATGCTGCGCGACCGGCCCTAACGTCCGGGCCAGCGCCCGTTCATATCTTACCCCAAAAGCTTTCTGTTCCCGCGCCCTTCCAACGGGAATCCCGGGCGGTTTTTTCGCCAATCGTTTAGCCCATTTCAGCCCAACGATCTGCCGTTTCACGACAACGCAGACTCCCCACGCAAAGCCCGCCGGGCGTTAACATGCTGCTTGACCACCGAGGGCAAATCCCCCCAAGCAAGCGTGCCCTTCGTTACCAGCGCGGTGATAAGATCTTCCGCAGCCCGAGACATCATCGCATCTGTCGAGGAGATACTCGCCGCAAATGCTGTCGGAGCTTGCGCACCGACTTCCAGCCCCATCGTCGGATCGGCAACAAAAGACTGCCCAGATGGCGCCTGTCCACCAGCCCAACCATGCACCCTCGTCACAATCTTCCCGCTTTGATCTACCAGATACCCATCGGTCATTGCATCATCCTCACGAGGTCACATTATTCGCGATGACCTTATAGGCCCCCGCTGGGGTAGAATTATCACTGATCGCCGCAGTGGCTGCCCCTCCGATAATATTTCCAGCAATCAGCACCCTTCCAACAAACAACCCTGATGTGTAAATTGAACCAGAATTAAGATAAATTCCGTAATTCTGCGTTCCACTATTATGAAACCAATACGGGACAATCGTGCATCCAGTTACCTGGAATGTCCCAATGGTTGCTGATTGCACAAAAATACCATCATAAGTATTCGACGCACCTTGCCCATTGCCAGCAATTTGACAATTCAGAACAACCAACCCGCCACCGGACTGATAATTGATCCCATGCAGCCAATTGCCTCCAATCAGACACCCATCAAAAAGCACCCCATCAACATCACTTGGCGAGGCCGCGTTGATAAACACTCCAGGGCCTGCAGTGATTCCTCCAATCCAGGTGTCATAAAACATTACCTGCCATGCACGAACGACCGCAATGCCGTAGGAGCTCATCGCAGTGATGTTGCAATCGAAGAAAAACAATCCGCCTGGTTGAACATCCGCACCCGCGCCCCGGATGTTCACTCCAATATACCCGCCAATGCACTCAAGTCGATGAAAATACATCGCATTGGTGTTGCCATCGATGAGTACACTCGTTCCACCACTATTCGGAATAGTCACGACCTCTTGCCATGAAATATCCCCGGGATATTGCCCTGTGGTCCCGCCGAGATAAATGCAGACTTGCGAAATTGCCTGAATGCGAATTTGGCGAAATTGCAGTCCATTTCCATTTGGAACAATCAACCCATAGCCGAATCCGCCGATATCAATATGCTCAAATGTATTCAGTCCACAGAGCGCTCCGGTTGCAATTGCCCGACAAACTGTCACACCACTGGTACCGACAAAATTGACATTCCTCACCGCCGACGAACCCACATTAATCGTCAGCATCACATTCGTACCGCCCGCGCCGAATGTCGTCGAGGGTTCAAAAATTGTCCCCTCCCCACTTGGATTCAGCCCCCAACCCGCACCGTTGATATCCACCTTGTTGGTGATCACAATCGCTGTGCCGACTTGGTACAAGCCATTGTTGCCCTGAATCGTCCCGCCATTAGTCAGCGCTGTCTGGGCCGCATTGAACATCGGCCCGGCATCGACGCTGAGATCCGCTTTCGCGCCCCACCACTCGGCATAAACAGGAGTTCTCTGATTGGGCAGAGTGTAAGTCCCCGCGCCTTGAAAAATCGCAATATTCGACGCCGCGTCTACATTTCCGCTAAACGTCAGCGTTCCCGAAGTCAAACTCAACACCCCACCGAGATCAAACTCAATGTCCCGTGTCAGCGTTCCCCCAGTTGCAATCACATACGTTCCATACGGGACATAAGTTGCGGTGTTGATACTCGCGGCAAAATTATCCGCAGCAAAAATCGCACTGCGATCATTCGTCACTCCGTCGCCCTTCGCCCCAAACCATCTCACATTGATCGGGCCATTCGGAACCATTCTCAAATACGCCGCGGAGCCATTACCCCCAGTCGGAACAAAAATCGTCCCGCCATTATCGACATATGTCCCCGCGGGTTGCCCAGTGACAATGGCAAAATCACCGCCCCCACCATCCGCTGCGCTGTAATACCCCTCAAGCGTCACCACACTATACGCATTCGGCAGGGACAGCGCCCGCAGCGCGGAGACATTCAGCACCGAACCACTCACTGTTGTGAAGGGATAGAGTGATAACAGATCCTGCGTCAGTTGATCCCAAATGACATTTCCCAGAACATCCTTGACAATTTGCCGATATTGCCCGCTGCCATATGCAATGCATCGCCCGGCACCATCTAACACCACTGGGTTGGTATTCGGAGTGGCCTGAAGAGGATCCCCCCAGGTAGTCTTTGGCGTGAGCGTCCCGGGGATATAGAATCCTACTGTGCCCGCCGCGAGTGGCTTTCCATTTGCATCGACAAAAGTCTGCTCACCATTAATCAGCAGCGAAGCCGTCGGGGTAGTCATTTTTCAGTGCCCTCCGCCATTTTTGGGCGCCCAGCCAAACCATGCGCCAAGCGCAATCGCGCCGGCCACCAACAGAGGCCCATTGCGTGACAACCACTCGACAAGCCCATTTGCCCCAGCTCGCCTTTGCGCCCCTGCCTCAAGCACCCCAAGGCGGTTTTCCAGGGCTTTCAACACCACAGTGATCTCAGCATTCTTTCCCTTGAGATCCTGCGCTTCGATCCTAATCAGCGCCGCGTTGATGTCTTTGAGCTCCCGCTTTAACTCATCCATATCGTCTTGCAAACGCTTTTGCTGCCCTGCAAGCAGAGTTAACGCTCGGATTTCGTCCTGAGCCGTTGTCTCCACCGACATCACTGAGCCTTTGGGGCTCGATGCACAAAGTATGACCAAACGAGCGGCACCAGCGCCGCCGCGATGCCCCCGATGTCAACGAGTTGCTGATTGGTCAACCAACCATGTCCGAGGGCATAACCCCCGCCAAAGGTCACGACCCAGCGAACGGCGCTCAACGCCTGCGCCTCATTCACAATCGGCCCGCCAGCGCCGAGTTGAATCGGCGGAAGAGGAGCATTGTTGTTGTCATCAGTCATTTCAAAGATCCTTTGCCACTGCGGCCACTGCGGCCTTGACATCACCCTCGGCCCGAGCCGCGAGAGCCTTGAGCCCCAACCAGGCCTGAAATGCATAAGGTTCCAGCGCTACGACCGTGTGTAGTCCCAGCACCTGCGCCTTGTTCAACAAATCGGCTTCGATGGTCGCAAGAGAGATCGTCCCCCCGGTTAAATATGCCTCCAGTGCCATCCCGGCCTCTGCCATCACTGCACGCAGCGCGGTCTCGAGATCCTGCAGCACTATTGGTTCGATGGCTCGCCAGAAAGGCAACGCGATAGCCGCGGCCAATTCTGCCTCAAGCCCCGTGACTTCCGCGACGAGCCATTTCTCCGCAACCACTGCATCGTCACGCAGGGTTGTCCAGACTTTTTCAAGGGCCAATTCGCCCTCGGTGATCAAACTTGTCATGATGTGGGGACTCCTTGGTTGTCGTAGAGATCAAATTGGTTGCCGACGATGAGGCCCCAGAGATTCACCGCGTAATGCGGATCGGTTGCGTAGACCGGGGCGAGAGCGAAAACGTATTTTTGCAGCGCAACTCGATCGCCTTGCCCAATCGGCAGCATCGCTGCGCTGGCGTGATAAGACCCCTCTGGGTTGGCCAACAGCCGCGCATGGGCCGAGAAGGCCTCGGACACCGAGGGGAAAATTGCAAAGGGTGCCGATTGTTGCCGCATCGCCCCGGAAACGAACTCGGAAGTCTGGGCGATTACCGCACTGGCCCCGCCATGTGCCTTGATCCCAAAGGGGTTGTTGCTCCCCGCAGGTTCATGCTCTCCCCAGCCGGACTCGATAGCCCACTGCGCGAGCGACACTGACGCGGGAACGCCCCAGCGAGCAGCGCTAGCCTTTGCACACTCCACAATGTCTGGCGGCGGCTGGCGGCTCATATCGGATCGTACTCATCCGCGTCAAGATGAACGATTGGCCCGACTGGTTTCGCGGTTTCGGGCCCAGCAGCAACCTGCGCGGAGACAAACTTGATGTTGATCGAGGTCGAGGGAGCGCCTCCGCCGCCGCCGCTTGAACCCTGCCCTGCGCGCTGTGGGTCGATAAGCAGCAGCTTGGTCATCTCCATGAGTTCGCGGTTGGAGAATTTCTCGGGCTCCTCGGCAAGACGATCTTGGAGTTCATCAATTGTTGAAAGGCCCAGGGAACGCATCCGCTCCAACACGTCTACGAAAATTTCGCGGGTTTGAGATGAGTAGTACTCCAGCAGATCCTGGAACGCGGGATCGCCTTTGATCTTCCAGATATACTGCTTGGAATACCCGGTAATGAGCGCGACCATGTTGTCCGGCTCACCCTTGGCCATCAGCCGCGCGAGGTTGTGATGCGCGTGGGTGATCTTTTTCAGTTGATGCTGCGGAACGGGAATCGTCTTGTCGCAATCCTCGATGTCCGGGATGTCATCGAGTGTGAGCGGCCGCGAGACATGGACGCTGAGAGGCCGCTTAGCCGTGTTCTGGCCCTGTGGGTTGCCGAAAGAAAATTGCGGGATGAGGTCGGTCATCGTGGAGGCCTCCGGGACGGCACCGCCGCCATCTGTTGCAATCATGCGCGTGCGGGCGCGGGATGTCAAGAGAACTGTGCGCTGGGTGGGTGAAAAGACCGTGGCGTGGGCGGGGGCGTGCAAACAGCGCCTGGGTCTGCGCTCGACGATCACTTGTTGAGTCGTCACCCTCCGTGGCCAGGGTGTTTTACCCATTGTACGAAGATGGGTCCTACCGCTTGCTGGGCCCCTCGCGCCAGGGCCAGTCCCCCCGGGCTCTCTGCCGCTCAGCGCCCTTGTGGCGCACAGAGGGGCGAAAGCCCCACAACAGTCGGGCGAAAGCCCCTTCCGCCTGAGCGGGGCGCGCAGCGTTCGCTCGATGCTTGCAAGTGATGGAAGAAATTTTTTGGCGCTTGGCGCGGCACAGCGCTGGCCCCGGCGCAGGTGGGTGGGAGCCGAAACCCCCACCCTTTCGCTGCCTGTTAGATTTCGTCACCCGCGTCGGCAGTTGCCTTCTCGCTCGCCTTGATCCGACGAGCGTGTTCGGCCTTTGCCGCGTCAAGCAGCTTCGGCCCATGTTCGGCATGGGCGAGGCGGTCGGCAACAGCCTTAGCCAAGGTTTTGATCACCGTGCCATCAGCGGTGCTGATGGTAAGGACCTTCTTGCCGTCCTCTCCCGCGACCTTGGAAACCTTCCAGCCCTTCCGGGAGACGACATCAAGCACAGCCTTTTCGGAAAGTTCCGCCGCGATGAGCGCGATTGGATCACGGGACGGCTTCGGCTTCGGCTCGCCGCTCTTCCGAACACCAAGTTTGCCCTCGAGGATGCTCAAAAGCTTCGCCGCTCTCCATTCGGCTGCCTTGGCATCATCCTTGCGGATCTCCTTGGGTACTTCGTTCGAGAAGATATGGGACAGTGCGCGGTTCAGCAGGGTGACAACGCTGGTATAGGGCATGTCGCCGAAAAGGATTTCAACGCCATTGGCGGAATAAACGGGGGTGGTTGCTTGTGTCATGATACAGGCTCCTTGTGGGACCGGCGAAATTGCCGGGCGTTGTGGCGTCGGCCACAAGAAGATAATGGGGGAAATGCAGGTGAAATGCACATGCTCAACTCGCATGACAGGGTTGCGGGGCGTGGCGGGGGCGTGGCGGTGCCCGGGGGCGTGGATGGGTGCGCGGGGCACAGATAGCACGCGCACCCACCCACCTGCGCCCACCCACGTCCGACAGATAAAGCCGCATCATTTCAGACAGATAAGCCGCCGAGCACCCCTTCGGCAACCTGAATTTCCCCGCCGCAGGGCACTGTAGGGAACCCCCGGGGCCTAAAAAAGGCTAAGGGCCGTGGTGCGGGTGCTGGGGTGCGCCGAGGCCGGAAGTGATCGTGGCCGAGGGGTGTGACATTTTTGCGGCACCGGACGCCGCCCGGGGATTGCGCCCGGGGATGCAGCTGTGCGGTTACACCATTACCCAGCCCACGCACCGCGGGATGGTGCAATCGTGGGCGGAGTGTGATCATCACACCGTGGCCATCCCCTCATGCCCCTTCCCCTCATGCCCTCACGACCTTCTCTCCCCTTCCCTTCTCTCCCCCGTTTGCTTCCACTTATCTACTGTAAAAAAAAATAACAATAGAAACTCAGAAAGAAGAGGCCAAACCGCAAAGCGTGGGCTGAGCACAGTGTGAGCATCACACCGTGGCCACCAAAGTGTGCAAGCCCAAAGCTGCATCCCCTATCACAATCCCCTATCGCGGTCCGGTGCCGCAAAAATACCACACTTCTCAACCATCGCTTCGCGGCCCATCAGCACGCAAACGGGCCAATGCAGCACAGGCCAACGCAGCACGGGCCCATCAGCCCGCGCCAACACTTCGCGCCCAAATGGTAGCCCGGCGAAAAAACAACCGACTAACCCATTGAAATCATTCAACAATTATGCCATTGCAATGCTATCCCACATATGCCACAATACCAATCGGGCCGTCCGGCCCACCCACAGCAGCCAAGGAGCACTCAAATGCCAAAAACGTCTTTAGACCAGCTTATCTAAATCGAAAAACAGATTGTCGAAAAAACCGTTCATACTTTGATCAATCAGGGTTATTTTCTCTCAGTATGGGACGGCGAGGAATTTGCAATCCGCCAATCGTCAGATGCCAAGGACGTCATCACCGCCATGATGCAGACTGATGAAGATTCTATTCTTGCGTAGAATGGTCAGGGAAAGCGGGCATGGGGGGCGGGAGTTGTATGTTTCGCCTACGGCAATGACGGCTGGGACGTGATTTACGATTACTCGATCGCGCTCAAAACGGCACTGGAGCCGGTCTTCACTTTGGCAAACGAGCTCAAAAAACAATACGGTTGAAACCGGGGGGGGGGGCATGGTATGCCGCTG
>JGI24890J29729_1000249_pt1 | contig 39629 bp, 43 predicted proteins | sample FreactcultureFD7_FD_29729 | JGI IMG/M metagenome (IMG submission 29729)
TAATGGGATTGTGGCGCAGTGGCAGCGCGTTCGCTTTGCATCAAGCAATGGTTGATCGATCTGCGAAAGGCCTGGGGTTCGATCCCCCACTGTTCCATTTTTGCCTTCGAACAGGACCAGCCAGCGTACGCTCGTTTTTGCCTTCCGATGATAGCTCGGGCGACGAAGATCGCAGACAAAACTTGCCTTCCACCGCTTTCACTCTGCTAGAGCAAGTTCAAGCCGTACTGAAAGAGCTAGGAGCTCGTTCTTGACCTTCACTAGCACTCTTGCCGGCAAGATCACCAACGTACCAGTGTTGAGGAAGCGCAAGCGGCTACAGACTTTGAATCTCGAACTCGACAAAATCAAGAGTTGGAAGTGTTCACTTTCTCAGCAACTCACTGACCCTCACAGATCTCGCAGCAAGACTGACAGAATCGAGAAGAAGGACAATCAAAGCTTCAGTCTCACCAGCTCAAGCTGGAAACTTGCAAAATCTCGAGCAAATGTTGGTGCGGCATCAAGAGAGATCGGCAATAGAAATCGGCAACAGACACTGGCAACAGATGAACGCTTAGGCTGAATTTCTATGGATGAGCAGGCCACCGACTGAAACAGCGTTCTAAACGCTTCCGCAGCGCTACGAGACGGTCCTGTGGAGAAAGAATGACAAACCGATCCTTTCGCTGATCCGTTGCTCTCAAGCTGCTCTCGCACGCCAGGCGGATTCAGTCTTATACCAGCTCGATAGAGAGCACCGCTGCGAGACTACGTGTAGAGGAATTTAGTTTCCAAGGGTCTCTCACCCAAACCCGTTTTCGCCGCCTTGCCCGCTATCTCACTTCTACGTAGCACAGAGCGATGATACAGCTCGATCAAGCCTCGTACATCGCACTTTCCCGGTAAAGTTGGGCAGCGGCCGACAAGGGAAACATCTCGTCTTCATATCTCTCGATCTCGTCTCCTCCATTTTTCGTGAAATGGCCTCGTCCTTCGAGTCGAGTCGTGTAGCAGCTGCCTTGTCTCACGTCACAAATCCCTGGACTCTCTACTATTTCTCACCACAGTCCCTTGTACTCATGTGATCAATAGCCTCCTTTTCTTCCACGAATATTACGTCGCATTCGCTACCTTTTCCAACAAATCTGGCAAGAGAGAATCTGTATGGGAGAACTCTTTGTGCTTCGCCCTCCGTAACACATCTTTCCAAGTATCTGAACGAGACACGGTCGACCATTTCTTGACGAGGTAATCATGAACCGCATCTCGGAAAGCTGGGAAGTGATAGCAATCGTCTCCGAGAGCTTCGATGGCTAATGGATGCAACACAAGAGCTTGGTCAGGGGCGATTCTACAGCTCATCAGGAAGAGAGAGAGACATACCGGCGGTACTCTCGTCGAGACACGACTTGAGGTGAGAAATGGCGAGATCTTGCAAAGCTGGAAGACGGAAGCGTACGGCCAAGCGACTGATTCAGAACGAGATAGCGTCGATTAGCGAGAGATCTGGTATCGAGTGAATCAAGGACGATGCACTAACTAGATTGACCGACAAGAAACGGGATTCAAGGCGAGAGGGTGCTCCTCGCGATACTGTTTCATGAAAGCGGCACGTCCTTGAGATGAGAGAGGCCTGTACGAGACAGGGAAGACGGGTCAATAACTGGAGATCGAAAGGAAGGGACGACGGAAACTCACGCGAATTGAATCTTTCCTCCGATAAGAAAGACCAATAAAGCTCGTAGAGTCGAGTACTCGACATCATAAACATGAATCTCCGTCATATCCTGATTCGCTTCCCCTTCTCCCTCCTGATCTGCTTCTGCCTCTTCCTCCCGCTGAGCTCCAACTGTCTTTCTCCTCTTTGACGGTGTTCCTCCTTCTCCTTCTCCAGTCTGACTAGCGTTGACTGATCGCTTGCGGCCAGAACGAGTACCGATTTGATCAGGATGGGGAAGATCCTCCTCCGATTCTGGTTCTTCTTCCGCCGCTTCCTCCTCCGCATCCGAGTCGTCGACAAAAGAAGGACTAGAGTCACTGGAGAAGGGAGTGCGAGAAGAGCGTCGTGAAGGGTTGAAAGCTTCTTTGAAGTATGTAGAGGAAGATGCGAGGAGAGTTTTCGAGGCATAGAGTCGTTTGTTTCCGAATTTCGAGAGGACGAATGCGACGTTGTTAGGCGAAGGAGAGTCGACGTAATAAGGAAGGACGTCGAGGACTTGCGAAGCGACTGTGGTGCGCTCGCGTGGAGGGGCTGAGAATGAGGTTTCGGCGGCCGTAGTAAGTCGAGCGGTAAAATCGATGGGTTCCTTCTCTCCAAAGAATGTTGGAAGGTCCTCGTATCTTGCCACACCACGAAGTTGCAGAGTATCTCCGACCGCACTACCGAGTTTGCGGTCGACTGATCCGAAGCCGCTGTATGCCTTGAGAGTGCGACTCGAGCCACCGAAACGACAGGCGGTGTAGGTGAAACGGATTGAATGCCTGAACATCGCGTCGCTCGCGCGTGAAGACCTGACAATCTTGAGTTCTATTGCGAAAGATTTCGAGGTGTCTTCGGCGAAGGAAAGGGTGAAAGTGAAAGGACCGCAAGTCGTCGTTGCAGGCGCTGGCAGTTTGCGAGGGTTCTCTCGTTTGAGTCTTCGTGATTGCTCCTCCTCCGTCCGCAGCGTGAGCTCGAAAGGCACATCGAAGTCAATATCAACCTTACGACTCTCCGTCACGACGGCCGCATTAGAGATCTCGACTGCGTGCATTGAAGAGCGCCTTCTACGATCGAGACGTTAGGTTCTGGTGTTGCGAACGAGAGGAAGATTGAGGGAATGTTGCTTCTTCAAGATGCTGAGTGAAAATCAAAGAAAAGTGAGAGAGAGTCGAACACGATCAAGTCTCGCGAAAGGAGAAGCTTACCGCGTTCGTACGTGATTGAACCAAGCTACGACTGACTCGAGGGGTTAACGAAGCGTTATGAGAGGTGTAGAGGAAGGAAAGAGAGGGTCACAAAAGTCGCGACTCACCTGCTCTCCCTCTCACCAACCCTTCACTAGCTGATTAGCTCGGCATGGCCAGCAAAGACAAGAGTAGTTCTACTAAACCAACCTCTTCACAATCAACGTTATTCGGCTTCTTCAAACCGAAAGATCAGGCTGTAGCTTCATCTTCTCCAGCATCGCGCCCTGCAGTCAAGACTTCTACTCCAATCACTTCCAAATCTACATCAGCGCGTACCAGTACCAGCAGTGCAGTCAAGAGTACGCCAGCGACTAGTGAGGGAGATGATTTAATGGAACAAGACGACGATGAAGCAGAAGCAGAGAAAGCGAGCACTAGCAAAGTGAGTCTAGCATGTTGCTCTTTTATATACACGCTCAGAAGGGACGAGTCTAACGAAAAGCTCCCCCCTCTCTCTTTCCAATTTCTTCGTAACTTTCCCTGTCCACAGGTACCTAAGAAACGAGCAGCAGCAGCGAGGGATCAAGACGACGACGAGGAAGAGGAGGATGAAGAAGAACAGGTGAAACCACGCAAAAGGGCATCTCTAGGTGGAAAGAAGAAAGTTGTTGATTCAGAAGAGGACGAAAGTGAGGGTACGTATCGCCTTTCTGCGATTACAAGGGAAGCGAACACTGACGTAAGCAAGTTTACAGTTGAAGTCAAAGTATCGAAGAAGCAGAGACAAGCTCCAGCAAAGAAAGCGAAATCATCGAGTGTTGCGAAAGGAAAGGGAAAGAAGAAGAGCAAAGATGACGAGGATTTCTCAATGGCAAGTGGCGAAGGTTCTGCTAGTGAGAGTACGTCATCTCCGTTCATACTTTCCGACAGACGAAGAACGACTGACCTTGTATGATTTCGTCGAAAGGTGAAGACTATTTCAACGATGATCTCGACGACGCGATCGCCAATGCGTCTGACGATATGGCTTCTGATGCTTCATCTTCATCTTCAACTACAAAATCGAAAGCGAAAGCGAAACCAGCAGCCAAGAGCAAGGCGAAAACTCAAACCGCTTCAAAACCAACTTCGACGAAACAATCTAGTTTCACTTCAGCCAGACCATCTCTCAAATCTTCAGCATCTGGAAGTGGAGCAATCAAGACGGCTGCCGAGTCTGCGAAAGAGGTAAGTGCTACCAANCCTTCGTTAGTCGTGCNTCGATAGGACTAATTCTTCTTTTTGACGTGTCTACAGAAAGAGAAACAGCAAAAGAAAGCCAACGAGACATCGTATGGATTCCTTGCAAAGCCCAAAGACGTATGTTCTCCTTTGTCTTCCTCTTCACCGAGACTTGTGATCGTTGACTCTCTCGAATTTCCTCTAAGGCTGATCGAATTCCTCATGGAGAGGCTGGTGCCGACCCTCGTACACTNTACATTCCATCTTCCGCTTGGGATACGTTTACTCCCTTCGAGAGACAATTCTGGGAGATCAAGCAGAAACATTTCGACACTGTCTTGTTCTTTCAAAAGGGAAAATTCTTCGAACTCGTAGGTTTCGCGCCCATCCCTACCCTTCATAGGAAAGAGTTTGACTGAAGCAAAGCGTGGCCTTCTACAGTACGAAGACGATGCTGTAAGACTCTACTGATTCCATAACCCCACTGTTCTTGCTCGACTGAATCTCCTCACTTTGACTTTCACAGCGAATCGGACACACCGCTTTCGATCTCAAGTTGACTGATCGCGTCAAGATGGCTATGGTAGGTGTTCCCGAGTCGTCCTTTGACTTCTGGGCTGCAAAGGTAGTTCACTCTCGCGGTTGTCCGATCCTCTCCTCACATACTGACTGTTTCGAGATTTGCGTTCTAGTTCCTCGCTCAAGGTTACAAAGTCGGACGAGTAGATCAATCAGAGACAGCACTCGGAGCAGAGATTCGTAACAAGGACGCGAAAGCTGCAGGAGGGAAAGGGAAAGCGAAGGGAGGAAAGGAGATTGTTCGTCGCGAACTCAAGAGTGTTCTCACTACAGGGACAATCGTAGATGGATCTATGCTTACGGATGACATGTCGAATCATTGCGTTGCGATCAAGGTGAGCGTTATTCTTCTCGTAGTCCTCGTTGTCGTTGATTCTGATTTCATTATCCTCCCCTGTTCAGGAAGAGATCTCGACCGCCACTTCTCTTCCTACCTTCGGAATCTGTGTGCTTGATGCTTCAACGGCCGAATTCTCGCTCTCTCACTTCGCCGACGACGTCTCTCGAACTCAGCTCGAAACGCTCATTCGACAACTCAAGCCGAAAGAAATCATCCAACAGAAAGGAAACCTATCGGTATCGACAGCACGACTCTTACGCAACTGTCTCGGGATCGATTGTCAATGGAGTGCGCTCAAGGAAGGGAAGGAGTTCCTTCGAAGTGAAGATGCCAAAGACGAAGTTCTCAAGCTGTTCAAAGCGGCGAAGAAGGGTCAAGAAGTTTCAGACGATGAGCTCGTTCCTGAAGATATTCGCAAGATGTACGAGAAACCCCTTGCGATGAGTGCTCTCGGAGGAATGATCTGGTAGGCCGATTCCCACCTGCCCCCGACTTCGCGACGACGATTGACCTAAACTTTCGCAATTGCCAGGTACCTTCGTCAACTCAACCTCGATTCGGAGCTAGTGACAGCAAATAACTTCAACATCTACGATCCCCTCTCGAAAGGGAAAGCTCTCGTCCTCGATGGACAAACTCTCGCACACATCGAAGTACTTCAAAACTCCCAAGGAGGCAACGAAGGAACCCTTTTCCAGCTCTTGAGTCGATGCATCACACCTTTCGGCAAGCGTCTCTTCAAAGTGTGGCTCTGTGCTCCTCTACGAGATGTAGCCGGAATCAACGATCGGTGAGTGAAAGTTTGGTCTTGTCCATCTGCGAACTCCACTTACCCTGTCTCGACCCTGCTCTACCTTGCTAGTCTCGATGCTGTCGAAGATCTCCTCGCAAACTCGAACTTCTCAGTCGCTTTCGACAACATGGTCAGGAAATTACCGGATCTCGAGCGCAAATTGAGTAGGATTCATGCTAAAACTTGCAAGAAGAGTGAATTGTAAGTCGACTTACTCCCAATCAGCGTCATTCGAAGCTGATTGTCAGCTCTATTTCTCAATATCTAGCATCGAAGTGGTCGCTGTTTGTCAATTTCTCCCCATTCTTGCTCTGTTACGGTTGCTGACTTCGCGCGAACGTTATTACAGGCCTTTGAGCGAGTTTCTGAAGGGTTGAAGAACTTGGCTGATCTTTGCGAGGATTTCAAATCGACTGGAATCCCTTCTCTCATCAAGAATTGTCCCGAGATTAGCGAAATTCTCGTCGAGCTTCAAGAATCGTACGATGGAGAAGGTGAGCCAAGAGAGGAGCTACACCCTCTCGCCATCTTACTGACATGATAGACTTCGCATACGCAGAGCTGTTGCCTGTCGATGGAAAGGATGATGAGTACGAGGTAAGCTCGAGGAACGACTCTGCAACTTTCTGCTCGATTTGAGCTGAACCTGCTCTTCCATCACACAGCGAATCCGCGAAAAGGTCGACGATATCGAGGAGAAACTTCAAAGTGAACTCAAGGCAGCGCAGAAACAGTTCAAGGATACTTCAGTACAATTCAAAGATATCGGCACCAAAGATATCTTCCAAGTTTGTCGAGTCTCGCACTCTCTGCATCGGATTGCTCGACTGACGATAGATCTCACGTTGCAGATCGAAGTTCCTGTCAAGCACAAAGTTCCGAACAACTGGGTGAAAATGACGAGCACGCAAAAAGTCAATCGATATTATTCTCCTGAAGTTTCTCGCTTAGTTTCTTCACTCAAGGAAGCTCGAGAGCGCAAGGGAATGGTTCTCAACAACTTCCAATACAAGGTGAGTTACTTCTTCGCTCGACTCGACTCTTGCCTGACTGATCTTGCTTGTTCACCAACAGCTTTTCGGCGAATTCGACAAAGATTATACTACCTGGATGTCGGTCATTCGCACGATCGCGCAACTCGACTGTCTCATGAGCTTGTCGAAGAGCTCTGCAGCTCTCGGCGAACCTTGCGTTCGACCTGAGATCGTCGAAAGTGATCAAGCGATTCTCGAATTCGAAGAGTTGAGGCATCCTTGTATCCTGAGGTGAGTCTGCTCACTCTGTATCATTTGGGTTCGTTTGACCTTTGGCTGTAATCAGCGCTTCAACCGACTTCATCCCGAACGACGTTGCGATTGGAGGGAACGCTCAAAACCTCATGCTCCTTACTGGTCCAAACGTCAGTATCGCCTCTCCTCTTTAACCCTTCGACCCCCATCCTGACTCCGAGTGTGATCTATAGATGGCCGGTAAATCTACTATGTTACGAATGACTTGCACCGCCGTCATCATGGCTCAACGTGAGTTTTCGATTCACTCTCTCGCCGCTCCCTGGATATGTAACTGACTTTGTTTGTACCTGTATAGTCGGATGCTTCGTTCCAGCTGCGAAAGCCCGTATCGCTCCTGTAGATGCAATCTACTCTCGAATGGGAGCAAACGATTTCATTTTCGCCAACGCCTCAACTTTCAAAGTCGAGATGGATGACTGCAACAAGATTCTTACCAAAGTGAGCTGCTTTGTACTCCTCATCTCGTTGCGCATCTTTCGCTCACCTTTTCTCAAATGCTGTAGGCAACTCCTCGCTCTCTCGTCATTCTCGATGAACTCGGTCGAGGAACTTCGACTTACGACGGTATGGCGATCGCTTATTCAGTACTTCACCGCCTGGCCACACACGTGGGATGTGTTGGATTCTTCGCAACTCATTTCACTTCTCTCACCGAGGACTTTGCCGTGAGTTGCCTCTTGCTTTCCAACCTTCGAGATTTCGACTGATCCCCTTGTGAGCTGATAACAGTATCATCCCGAGTATGTAGCGCCCACACCTTCAAGCATAGTAGTCAGCGACTGATCGTCGATTCTGACTCTCGCAGGATCCGCTGTTGCAACATGCAAACTTACGTCAATGACGAAACTCGCGAAGTCGTATTCCTCTACAAACTCGTAAGCGTCTGACGCCTACTTTCGTCTAATCTTCAGGCTGTGGCGCTGAATCAACTCCTTGCAGATCGATGGTGCTGCACCGAAATCTTACGGACCTCATGTCGCTTCGATGGCTGGTTTATCCGAGTTCGTTTTCAGACTTTCGCTTTCTTCACTCGCACTGCACTCACTGACCCGCTCTATCTAGATCAATCGTTGAACGCGCCATCGCCATCTCAAAGCAATTCGAAACCACCTCGAAAGCTCGTGAACGCCAACAACGAGCCAACGAATCCCTTCCTCTCACCGCTCAAGCCGACGCCGCATTCCTCGTGAAGTTAGCAAAGATGAGTCTCGCAGGAGCCGATGGATACGAAGGAATTGAGAAGAGGAACCAGTTGATGAGGACTCTCGCACTTATCAAGAAAGCGATCGAATCACAGAAACAGATCAAGGAGGTCAAGGGAATCGCTTGAGCATTGAAATTAGTTCTGTATAGTAGGAGACTCTCGAGCTTGTTGTTATAATACTCTTCCGTTCTGTGTCATTCAACGTGAGGATTTCGTTGCACAAGGTTGATATCGGGGAGTCAGAAAGGCCATAAACTTCGGTTGAGTTTCCCTCCTTCCCTCGTTAACAAAGCTTTCGTTACCTCTTCAGCGCTCGTCACACACCCCTCGAGTAAAGGTATCCCTCTACCGCACCACGATCCAACAAAGTAACAACCCCCTCGATTTCGTTCGATTAATCCATCTCCCACTCCTCCCAAGGCGAGGCCTTGTAGTGATGGACTTTTGTTCGTTCGTTCGCCGAGTAGGAATGAAGGCAAGACGTCCTTTGATCGAGCGCTGACGAAAGCTCGCGAGAACCAACTTGACGAGAGAATGGTGGATTCTCGGACTGGTCGAAGGGGGTTCGTTGTTTGGAGGATAGTGGAAGGAGCGGAGGACGGACGGTGAGAGAGTAGGGAAGATTGAGAGGAGACGATGTGGGTCGTTTCGATCGAGGTCGAGGGGAGGTGAGTTGTCCAAATCCCGCTGTCTTCCTCCTCCAAGCGTTTCTCCAATCTCGCCTTCAAGGTCGTCTGGTATGCAGCGAGATTGAGATCCCGGAGATCGGAAGATGAGGAAGGAAGGAAAGAACGATCCGTATGATTCACGACGAGGGCGTTGACGTATTCGAATGATCTTAAAGCTTCGAGGGTCTTGCCGAGTCCGGAAGTTTTCGAAGGAGTAGTAGAGGTGGAGAGTGTCGAGAGTAGGGAAGCAGCTTGATTCGCTTGAGTTGCGAAAACGATATAGTCCACATCGAGTTCCTTCGCTTCCTTAGTCAATTCTCCCTCTCCCTCTGCCTCGTCCCCTTCTCCGACGTGATAACGCAAAGTGTACAGTCGTCGACCTGATTCGTCAGAGTTGTAGTTGATTCGTTCGATGTGGGCAGAGAGGTGGATGTTTGAGACTGGGACGGGTGAAATTAGTCGACGAACGATTCCTCGAACGCCGAACGAAGGCAAGGTCGTATAGTGTGCAGAGAGGAAAGTGGAAGTGATGTACTCTGTTTGGAAAACCCAGGTACGCGTCAGCGAATCAGCTTAAAGTCGTAAGGAGGGAAGTAGTAACTCACCTAGTGCTTCACCAACAGGCATAGTTCTCGCCTCTTCGATTCCAACAGTACAGACCGCCGCCATTAAAGGGATCAACACTTCTTCCTTCATAGCTCTGAACACTCCATGTCGATCACACCACAATTCCAACGGTTCTTTGCCAACGTTATTCAGTTTCAGGAGAAGAGGAAGTCTGAGAGTTCGCCGGTTCTGAGTGAGTCCAGTATTGACGTAGAAGAAGGAGAGGAGTAGGAGATGGAGGTAGGAGATGGCGAGAAATAAGAGGTGGACGATGTAGTGCGCTTGACTCCAGGTTGAGCGGAGGAGAGCGGGAAGTGAAGAAGTCGAAGTCGATAGAGACGAAGGAAGTGATACAGGAGGCCATTTCAACCCGGATGAACCCTCGTATAGTAAAGTAGTCGTTCGTGTCGTTGTCAACGAGGGAGATGATGGAAGAGGAGGTGAGCGATTAGGCGATTCGGAAGTTGTGCGACGGCGCTGCGAGAGATTGGTACTCGTCGATTCTTCGCTACTATAAGGGGGTAAAGGGGTCGAAGCCCTCGAGTCGAATGCTGTCGAAGATGAAGATGGAGTTGGGGAGTCGGAAGGGTCGCTCTGTGCTGGTGACGAACGGTCAAGTCTTGAGAAGGAATAGGAAAATTCGTTCTTTTCCAAAGGAACTCGTAGGTAGTCGTATAACTTCTTGACTCTTCCGTGAGATCCTGACCATGATACGTTTGTAATCAGTCTACGCGTTTGGACAGGCTCGAATGGTGCAGAAACCTCGAAGAACTCACCTCCGTTGATACTTCGCATTGGAACGTCTACCCTGTAGGAACCTTTCTCTCCCTTGATCGATATGCTCGAGTTATCCATTCCTAGTTGTTCACTCTGTACATCGAATGAGAAAGGAGGATCAGTTTCGTGGTTCGTTGCAAGAGAAGAAGAAGGAAATTTTGCGAACCTTTTCGAAGAGGTGAACTTCAACGTCGAGGGATGCGCCATTTGAGCATGTAGCCGGGGAGATAGAGAGTAAGTGAGCTGCAGTGAGTCCAGCGAGGCTATAGAATGAGATCGATGTCGAGAGGAGAGAGACATAGTTAGGCGGGGGAGAAAGAAGGAGCAAGGAGAGAGAGAGGAAGTAGCACTCACCCAGATCCAATGACTGCTACCCTTGTTCTACTTTGCTGATCATCCATAAGTTCGTAACAGCGTAAGAGGAGAGGGAGAGGAGTTACTCTTGATTTTGAAATTGTTGATCGAATTCTCGTCGTCTCTCCTTCTCTTCCTTCCATTCTTTCGTTCCAAAGATGTCAGCACCTTCACGACATATCGCACACAAGCTCACCCGCTTAGCTCTCCCTCATATTCCAACTCATGGTTTCACTGCCTCTTCACTTTCAATCGCTTCTTCTTCCCTCTCTTCAACTCCAAATTCTCCTCCACTAGACCGACGTACAATCGATGCACTGTACCCATCCCCACCGGCGAACGTTCCTTCACCTAACGCTTTCTCGTTGAAAGGTTTAGCAATCGGCAACGGTGGGAAACGGTCCCTTCCGAGACAGGAGCTGATCGCGTTGGCGAGAGGGAGAGGGACAGTTGAAGGAACTGGGCAGGCAGAGAGGGAGAAGACGGGACCGGCTAGAGCACTCGTCAAGGCGTGGTTGGAGGAAGGGAGGATGGAAATGGTTAAATCAGTGAGAGAGAGTGGATTGAGAGGGGAACTAGCGTTGAGACGAGGACTCAGAGCAAGATTGGAATATAACGAGAATGTACTCGATAAGCTACCAGAGGTAAGCAGTGCATCAGCTATCTCTCCTCGAAGTTTACTGAAGACCAGAATTCTTGTTTCCCTTTCTTTTCTTCGTTTGTTCACAGGCTCTCGCGCTACTATCTGCCTCGACAACTACGCCACTTTCATCTCCGACATCCATCCTTCCCTTCCCTTCGCCCATACCTCATCTCTCCCACGTCGCAAGTATCGCACAAGATTTAGCGAAAGCCAGTGGTTCGCAAGCTCAGGGTGTGAGTTCTAGTTTCTTCTCTCTCCTCGCACAAGCGACTATGAGACTTATGCGCACTCACTCAATGTAGACATCTTGGTACTCCCTTCGTGCTCGATTATCCTTCATCTACACCCTCTCAGAATTACATCTCCTCTCTCCCTCCTCTCCCGACTCAACCCTCGCACCTTCAGATCGTATTCAAGCTGTGATACGACTCTCGGAGAAATTGTTCACTGAGACCGAGAAAGTTGGGAATACTGTAGATGGAGTTGGTAATTTTGGGAATTGGGTCGTCAAGAGCTGGATGGGAATCGGTCGGAGTATGGGAGTGTAAGCAGAGTGTTTTACAGTATTAAGAGCTTTCGTTGTGTGTCGATTCGGCCTTCGCCTCTCGAATTCTTCGCTTTCGACCAAATTGCGACGCTTTCGAACAACATTCAATTCACCGAACTCGCTCGCACGCGCTGTAGGGCTAGTTCATATATAGTACTGATCTCATTTCATCGCTTTCAAAGGCTAGTGTCTATCAAGTTCCAGTTCAATTCAAAGTATCTGTTCTCCACTTCCGCTTTAGAAAATGAATTGTTGATTAGTTTGATAGTAGACATCAGGATTCTCTCCGTCAATGGGCAGGCATTCCGTCAAATTCATCGCCTGTCCACTTCCGGTGAAGGTAGCGCAAGTTCCGACTTGAGTCGCTTCGAATCGGCAGATTCCGGCTTGGGACCCATCGTTCGAGGAACAAGCGTCACATGTGATCGTCCACTGTGTCGTCGTAGCGTTGAAGGGTTGAGTACTACAGCGAGAGGGTGAAGACGGTAAAAAGGGAAAGAATGCTTACGGCGGTGAGGGGAGAATCGCAGTCTGCACCGTAGATTCGATCATCGCGACCTCCCAGGCAAGTCTCGACACCGTTGAACTTTCCAACTCTGTGAGAGTCAGGAACACAGAGTGAGCTCGAAGTGACAGAGGAAGAGAACTGTGAGAGACTCACCCGATTCGGTATTGGTCGTTTGCGCCGTACCATTGAGAAACGGTGAGGTCAGTTCCAGGAGGGTTCGGGTCCATCGTACCGACATCAGTCTGCGAGAATCGTCGACGATACAAGACTTTGGAGTCAGCATTGAGCTTGGAACAACTAGGCGGAGTGAGTGAAAACTCACGACCTGAGTGTCGACAGGGTAATCTCCGTTGCTGCCTTCCCCACTTCCAACGTACTTCCACGCCGAGCGAGTGTTGAAAGCGGTAGCGATGTGAGTGGAATAGTTTCCGTTGATCACAGGGGAGCAGGTTGATTCGGTTGAGCGCGAAAGGAGAGGTGCTGCAGAAGCAGTCACCGTGAAGAGAGCAGTAGCAAGCGAGAGGAGAGCTGAAGAGTGCATAATGTTTGGTAGTCGTTCGAGTGGGTTTGTGAATGTCGAAAGGTGTATAGGAAAGGAAGAGAGCAAGCGGAAAGGAGGAAAGAGGTTTTTGTTCGTTTCCCGCGAGGCTTCTCGAGCGGAATCTCCGTTTGATTTGAGCACAAACAGACTCGTGTCGAATTTGTTGCTATACTTGTAAAAGAAAGACTAGCTAAATTTATGCGAGGATTCGAAAATAGCGTCCCGAACTCTGAAGGGGTTCGAATGCAGTCATCATTGATCGGAGCTAGAGGGGAACTGCTGATGTGTCTGTAGGGAGATCTCTGCAGAGGCAGTGTTGAAGAAGTCGCGAGACTCAGAGGCTGTGTCCTGTCACACTTCGAGAGCGTCGAAAGCGACCGAAGAAGACACATTCACCGGACGCTCTCTCGTCAACGAAGAAGCTCTCGAGAGTGATGTCCATGATCGTTGTTTCGAATACAGACAGTAAGAACAGGTTCTGGGGAATACCAAATGAGAGCTGAAACCAGAATGGAACGTGGAAAACGAAAGTCGAAAGTTAGGGTGCACAAGAAAGCGTAATAAGGTAATGGTAAAGTAATGATCGTTCTCCTCCTCTTGCCATATCCACAGTGATGCAGTGACGAGAGTGGAGAATCTGGGGTATGTGTAAATAGGGAAAAGGAGCAGTTTTATTTCTAAGGGTTCTTCAGTTGTTGCAGTTCACCCATAAGTTTCTAGGACGTGATACGATCATTAGTATCGGGATCTACTTCAGAATGCGCGAAGAAAGAGAGAGCTCACTCTTGCCAAATCAGCGTTCTCAGTTGGATTTTTCAGTAACCGATCCATCGCACCCTGACCTCCGAGCATAAAAGCTATCCGTTGAGTGAGAATCGCCATCTCTGATTCATTGACCGTCGTTGAACCTGGAGGAATCGAAGTGACAGCTACTATTCATCAAAAAGCTCTCTCAGGTCAGTCTCATTTTCGTCAAGAAGAAAAAAAGACCGGAACGGACCTGGTTCTTCGTCCCCCGATCTCCTCAAGAAAGGTTGTTGTAGCAGCTCGGGGATCGTCGCTCGTTGTTTCGGATTGTACCTCAAACAACTTTGCATAGTTTGTAGCAAGTCTGGTCCGACTTTGGTTTTCAAATCCGTCAATTCTTCTCCTCTGGGTCCTTTCGGAACTGAGTAGGGAGGATAGTTGATCCGGTGGAGAGGGTTTTGGATCATGAGGATTTTGGACGAGAGGTCTCGGATGTGAGCGAAGGGTTGTTGACCATAGACGAGTTGATACAAGATACAACCGAGTTCCCAAACATCGGCAGGTCGACCGAGCTATTCGAGGAAAGATCCTGTCAATAAGAGAAGGATCAAAGAGGGGAGTCGTGAGAGAACTGACCTTCATCAACCGTTTCCCATCATCTCCAAGTCCAGTATCGAGTAAAGCTTCAGGAGGCATGTAATTCGCAGTCCCAATCTGTTGGTCCCTTCCGATGTTCGTAGTGTCGGCGGCGATCGCTTTCGAGATACCAAAGTCGATGAGTTTGACTCGGCCTTTGACAACGACGAAATTTGCGGGTTTTAAATCAGAGTGAACGATCGATTCTTCGTGAATCACTTGGACCGCACATAACATCTGCTCATCGGAACACGTATCAGTCAGCTCTATTCGGTTAGGATGATCGAGTGGAGCGAGTTTCGACGAACTTGTTCCCAAATATATCGAACTCGATTCAAACTCAGCTCGAGTCCCGAGTAACCCGCCAAGAGGCTGTTGAGATCTGTATCGCCAGCTTCCATGACCTATCACGACGTAGAACGGTATGAGTTCTGAAAGATCCGAATGAAAGAAAGATCGAGAAACTCACCATGTAAACGTATCGACTCTGAACCTCAGCATCGATCAATTGAATAATCTCAGGTTTACCAGAGAGTTTCTTGAGCAGTGTNATCTCATTGATGAAGCTCGCTCTTGATTCTGCGTCGTTNCGAGTGTCGACTTTCTTNAGAGCGCAAATTTCGTTGTTGTGAGCAGCGATGACTCGNTAGACTTTNGAAGATCCTCCNCGACCGAGTATACCGGCTCGATGGTACGCTTTACCGTTGACCTGTACAGTCGACGACAATCGATTCATTCAAGAACAAGCAAAGAGCGAATCGTAAGCAAGTCAGAACGTACCATGATATGTTTCGGTAATCTCTTGATAGGTTCTGCATGACTCTGTTCAGTCATCGGAGGGACTTGACCAGGATACATCATTCCCTGTTGCTGCGAAGGATGAACGTGTTGTTGTTGATGTTGGTAAGCTTGCTGACTCTGGTAATGATGTTGTTGAGCCGTGTAACTCGGCGTAGCCTCGGCGATTCCAGGTGAACGATCTCGTAGAGGTACTTGGAAGTCTTGTGCTTTACCTCCCCCTCCTCCGTATCCTCGTTGTCCTTGTTGAACGGTCGAAGGTTGAGGTGGACCGACAGAAGAGAGAGGGTAACCTCGATTGACTTCACTGAGTACTTGACGTCCGTTCGGCAGAGTCGACTGAGAGTGTGTTTGGGAAGAAGGGAAAGAGGAAGGTTGTTGGTGAAGGGGCTGAGATGCGATGTGAGAAGGATTCGATTGATGAATTGGCGCCGGTTGGTGAGAGTACGAGGAAGGAACTGTCGATCGTCCATCGTAGACATTCTCATCTCGATATGGCTGCATGGGTGGTAGAGAGGTAGAAGGGAAAGCTGGAACTTGGTTCTGGTGGGAAGGAATCGGTTGTCGATAGTCAAGAGCCGATTCAGCTGGGGGTTGTGAACTGGGTTCGTCCCGATAGAGACTCATGCTTGAGGCAGATCGAATAGTCGTGTGAGGTGGCTGAGATGAGGTGGAGGACAGACTGCTAGCCATCAAAGTTTCGCTGTTGCTTCGTTTGAGACTCGAGTTCATCGATCCAACGAGTGTCGAACTTCCAGCTGTGACCGTATCTTGTTGTTGCAGTCGTTGGTGCTGATCGTACCGAGTGTCACCTTGAGTTCGACTGATTGAAGTTCGTCGAGAAGCATAAGGAACGATCTCTTCCGATTCGACTCCACGACTTTCTTCGATCGAAGCTCGAGCTTGAGCGATCTGAGCGGCGGCACGAGAACTAGCTTCCATCCTCCGAGGATCGACAGGGGCAGGGGGAGGTGAATCGTTGGGCTGATCGAGACCGTTCAGCAGCGAGACTGAGGTCTTGCGAGCTAGACCGGATCCCATCGGATTCAACTTTATGCTTCCGCTGACGGTACGACCGTGAGAAGGATTGCTGAGAGGATGAGGTTGTGTTGTCGAAGAAGCGAGGGGTGCGCTGCGAAGAGGAGGAGATGGGTCGGACGCGGTCGAGGAGAACGAAGGGAGATCGGGAGAGTTGTTGGAGGACGAGGAAGAGAGTGAAGTCGAAGACTCTCCACGAAGGAATCGGTTGCGGAAAGCCGTACTGTTTGAGGGAGCTTGGGTTGCCCTCATCTGCGAGAAGGTTGCTGAAGCTGCGGCACTCGCGGCACTTTTACTACTCGGTAGGTCCTCTCGTTCTTGCGATAATTCCTTCGTACCGTGATGAGCGAGGGAAGAAGCGGGTCGAGAAGAATCGAGTTGATGCTTGCGGAGGTAGGAGGAGGAATTGAGGGTCAAAGTCGCTGCACTTCGTTCGGAGGATTGTACAAGCTTGGGCGAGGACGGTGGTAGCTCAGACCGAGATCGTCCATGACCGTTCGGGGATAGTGAAGGACGGGCAGTCGAAGGCAGTTGAGCGGGTGATGGTCGTTCGGGAGCTATTGAGCGGGAAGACTGAGGAACGGAACCCTTACAGAGAGAAAGAGGAGCGACTCACACATTCCAGGTCCTTGAGGCATGACCGATCCCCTTTCAGGTTCATTCGATACGGGCATGTCGGGTTCCGAAGGTAAAGGTTCGGGAACTCGTTGAACGACTCGACGAGCTCTCCCTGTCACTCCAGCTGTACCTCGACTCGCAAGCCAGTTCTTCCTGCCGACAGAAGCACCCGCATTTGCACTTGACGCCGATACTGTCGTCGAAGGTGCTGCAGATCTGGAGAGACCGTTTCGAGGCAAACCCGGTGTCGTACCACTATCGAACGGATCTGGTTGAGATGTCGGAAGGTTTCGCTCAACCGAAGCGAGATGAGGTCGAGTCGTGCGGGAGGATTCTGAGAGAGAAGGTCGATGAGAGTCCTATGAAAGGGTAATGCGAAATCGTCAGTTTCGTCTTCCTGATCAGAAGGTATCTGACAGTATCTACTTACGTTCGGAGAAGAGTGTTGGACAACCTTATGAGTCACTTCCTCGCTCGCTGCCTCATTGTTCCTAGCTTCCCGCGCTGCCTCTCCTCCCGTTGAGCGTCCGAAACTCTTTGCTAAATTCTTACTCTTTGACCACGATGAACTCATACCCTCATTCCCCTCGATCTGACTTGCCTGACTCGCTACCGACGCCGACCTAGCTCCAACAGCTCCAGTGCTTCTCCCGAGTAGAGCACTTTTCCAACCACTCCCCGCTGAACCCGTTCCATTACTCGCGGAGCCTGCTCGACTCCTCGTCGACATTGATGTACTAGGTCGAGGAGGTAGTTGATGTTGATTTGATGAGGCGACGTCGGTTGAAGCGGGAGCTGCCGCGACAGAGGCAAGGGAAGAGGAAGAAGGGAAATTTCGAGAGTAAGGAGAGGAAGCGCGATTACTGGCGGTAGTTGAAGGAGCGTATTTATCTGATTCGAATTGTGGGAGGTCGAGGCTGTCGTCGTCGTCATCGAATTCCAATGATGAATTATTTGGGTGAGGGAGTGCGAGGGAAGAAGTGGAAGTGTTGGTTGAACTCGATGGAAGTGGATGGGAGTTGACGTTTCCTGCGCGACTAGATGATCCAAACATCCTCAAAGATGATTTACTAGATGAACGGCGACCCATCATGGGAGAGAAGGATCGTTTGGGAGTACTGTTTTGATTCTCATGGGAGTTAGCACCGTTCACTCCATCTCCGCCTGTAGGGGTCCGTAGCTTATTCAAGACCTTTCCGAATAAATTTGAAGACCTTCCAATCGAGTTTGGAGTGGACGGAAGGGCTGTCGAGTGAGTTGTGCTGGACATGTTGAACGAGAAAGCGTTGGAATCGGAGATGGAGGACTGCACGCTCTACTTCATACGCGTCTCTATCTGTATAGTGTAGGTATTGGTGTAAGGTAAGTCGCTTGATGGGTCGAGTCGAGTTGAGAGGTTGAAGACAAAGTCGATCGCTTTTTGGCGATTTCAGAATTTCAGAGTCGGAAAAACAGTTTCCTTATTCTCTCGACGCGCTCTCTCCTGCTACAGAAACGAGTACGATAGTGGCCTGGAGGGCAGAAAGTGGTTTAAAAAAAGGTTCACCAAAGTCGAAATTCGAAAATATCGCTCGCTTGAAATGGATTCTACTCGATGTGGACAATCCTTCAGTTTGTATAGAGACACGATTGATCAAACTTGAGTGTCGACCGAGCCAGGTGCCGAGAAGCGCGCAATGAAAGGAACGACACGATGGAAACTGAACATAATTGCGAATAGTTGCGTCGTTGGAAACAAGCGAGTAGTGGTATATACATCGAAGGAGCCTACTGTTACTAACGAGTCGAGTATAAGTCGTGCTCGACCACCCGAACGAGTGAGAGAGCACTCACAACCGAAAGAACCTAGTTTACTTGACTCTCGTGAACTCCAGCCAACTCGCTCCATCCCTATTCGTTGGTCGCCCTTTCAATGTACCGTGACCTTCTAGCGCATCCTCTACTTGCTTCATGACCTGACTCCTGACATCCTGCGAGACTTTGACCGTCCTTTTCTTGTCCGACAATCCCACCAACAATCGATACCCTTTTCCCAATAATTCTTTCCCCTTCTTTAGTTTATGCTCGAGATCATGTTCACTGACCCCCCACGTCAAATGAACCTCCTTTACTTCCCCTCCTGCGTTTGCGACTTGCGTAGCGGCCCTCTCAGCATCTTTCACTTTTTTATCCTTTGCTTTCTGATACGCCTCCTTCTTGTCCAATATCCGACAGATTGGGGGGTCGTTCGAAGGGTCTACTAGTTGTATTGAGTAACGAGTACGGTCGAGTGCGGACAGGAGGGAAGAGAGGGTTGAAGGGGGTAAGAGGGATTTCGTTGTGGGATCTACGAGGACGACTAGTTTATGGGGGATGTCTTCGTCTCGCAGGATCTTTGAGCCTTTCTGTGGAGGGCTAGAGTGGGATGGGCCTTTTGAGAGGGGTACAGAGTGAGAAAAGTATCTTGTGGAGATGAGGGGAAGGAAAGAGTTGCAAGGAGAGGTTGGAGGAGTTGCAATCGTTTTCGAGAGTATTCTAATTGATGGTTGAAGTGTTCGTATCGAGTACATGATTGATTGTTATAGTTGAGAGGTGAAAGTCGAAGCGAAACAAGTTGAATCCAACTTTAGCTTGTTAACCACTTCCTCACAAGAACGTACTGAGCTGAACACACTAGTGAACATCGAAGAAGCCTATAGTCACCGCCCTCACTCGCCTGGAATACCCCCTCGCACCTCTCTCGACTCTTTTCAACTTTTCCAAACTTTCATCTTTCCAATTTTACACCACCACCAGCTACACCTCTAGACCCCCTCCGAACATCCCCCTGATACAATGCCTCACACCAATAACGCCTACGCTTCGGATCGTAAAGCTTCAAGACAGAAGAAGAAGCCCGCATTCTTGACCAAACGTAAAAAGGCTGCAGCAGATGGTTCAGCAACTCCCGAAGTTCCCCTCGAGGATAGAGCGGAGAAGACTGCTCTGATCAGAGAGTTTCATGCATTGGAGAAACAGTTGAAGAGTGGTGCGACGACAGAGGAGGAGAAAGTTGCGATTAGGAAGAGACAGGAAGAGTTGGGCGGCTTGAAAACTTATCAGGACGCTTCGGTACACGGCGGTGACAAGGTGAGCGCATATTCCAAATGTGAGATGTGTAGGATGAACAGGAACGATGAAAGCTGATTTTTGATCTTGGGGATTTTTCGTAGATTCGAGGAGGTGAAAGCTCAAAGTGGCTAGTCAAACAACTCAAGCATTTCAAAGTAGCTCTCGATTCAGATGCAAACGGAAAGGGCAAGGAGAAGGAGAAGGTAGAGCCGAAGATATTGGAAGATGGAACTAAAGTTTGGCCTAAACCCAAAGAGAGGAGAAAGGTAAGCTGGATTCTTGCACCACCGGTCTTCGCATGATTCACTGACGCTTCTTTGTATTCAGTTGAAGCTGTTGGACGTCGGAGCGATTGCTGGAACTGCTTGTGAGTTTCACATCACTTTCGAATCCTTTGCTCTCGACTCTCAAATTAACGCATCCCCCCACACTTTTGCAGACGCATCTCAACCCTGGATCGACACAACTTCGATCGACCTGAACCCTCAAGCTCCTCATGTCATCAAATCCAACTTCTTCGACTTTCCCATTCCCGATTCGTCGAACGACGATGACTTATTCGATGTAGTCAGTTTATCACTCGTCATGAACTTTGAAGGATCTCTCGTCAATCGAGGTACGTCGTACTTCTTCCATCTCCGCAGCACTTTTACTGATGTGAAGTTCTGCTCCAAACTCAGGTCATTTCCTTCTGAGAGCTCATGAATACCTCAAAAGTAAATCACCAGGATACCTCTATGTCGTACTCCCTCTTCCATGCCTCACCAACTCCCGCTATCTCAACGAAGACCGCTTCCGATCGATCCTGAAATCGACAAACTGGGAAGTCATCGCTCAACACGACTCGCCTAAACTTACTTATTGGTTCTTGAGGGAGACGAAGAAGGACGGCAGCGAGAGAAAGGGAGATGGAACAGTTTGGAAACGAGAGGAGTGTGTTGGAGGGGTCAAGAGAAACAATTTCTGCATTACGGTCAAACCTGATGAAGCGATTGAGAGGGGAGTTGAGGCGGAGAAAGAGGGTGAAGTTACGGGAGAGGTTGAGGTTGTGGCGGAAGATGATGGGGTCACTGGGAGTGGGAAGAAGGCGAACGCGAAGAAGAGAAAGTTGGAAGCTGCGAAGGTAGAGCAAGAGAAGAGTCAGAAGCCACAAGCTAAAGCACAAGGTAAAGGGCAGGCAAAGAACAACAAAAGGAAAGCAGAGGGAACGGGCGAGGCTGAGGTTACGGGAGAAGCGGCAGCTGGAGAAGAGCAACCGAAGAAGAAGGCAAAGTCGAAACCGGTCAAAGGGAAAAAGATCGTTTTCGATGACAACGCCTGAAACTGGCTTTCCTCGTTCATGCAAGTCACCGTTATCCCACTCTCGACGTTGGGGAGATGCGATCGAGAGAGGCGAAAGCAGCAGTTCATACTCTCCCAAGCAAGTGGATTCGCGGAAGCTCAATGCGATTCCTGTTAGGTATTGGCTACAAAAGATACAACAAGTTCCGTGTGGATATAACAAGACGACAATATGATGATATGATAGAGTTGGACAAAGGGGGAAGCACCGTCTATATTTGACCGAAGTCCCTCTCTTTCTCCAATTGACCCAACTTCATTTCCTCTCCTGAACTACCTCCATCTTCCCTCACTTCGACTTCAACGCTGACTACTACGTTCGATCCCGCTCCAACTGATCGAGTCAGATCGTCTCCCCCTCGGCCTCTCCTTTGATTTCCTCCTCCTCCTCCTCTCAACATAGCTCCGAAGCTGATAGCTTGCGACTCGTAACCTTGCATATCTCCTCGCTCCCTGCCGTCGACAGCAGTGTTCCCTGAGCTCCTCGACCCGCTCCACACTGCACTCCAGCAATTCGATCCTGATTTCTCGCCATTTGGCGTCCGTTTCTTCTCCGTACTTCGAGTTTCGATCGCCCTCAGGAGCAAGACTACTGCGCAAGGAAGACCACCAAAGTTGAAGGCGTACAGCGGCGTGAAGATCAAGCCTTGAAAGGTTGCGTCGTTGCGCAGAGAGGTTGGTCGAACGAAGGCGTAGATGCTGACGATAAAGAAGATGGCGGCGAGGAGTGTGAGGGCTGTCATGATAACCACGAGCGACTGATCATCACGAGCGTCGCAGCAAGTCAGTAACACGCCCATAACATCGGAAAGACGGGAATAGAAAGAATGTGCGAAAGACGTACGATCCAAGTGTGTTTGATTTGTCGCTGACTCGTCCGATTTCGTCCAATCGATTGACCCAGCTCCTGCGTCGTGAGCTTGATGGTCCGTCGGAGAGAGGTGAGGTAGAGGTAGGAAATCGATGCGATGGGTAGAAGGAGAATAATGGCTGATACGGCGTAGAACATAAAGACGCACTTCCACCACTTGATAAACACTCCTATCTGATCTTCCAGTTGCGCTAAGAGAGGTAGACCGGGAGCGAGAGTTGCCATCGAGAAGGAGGTACCAGGGATCCAGTTGAGAGCTGCCGCGTTCAGGAATTGCTTGATATCAGTTGCTGTTCGTTGAGAGGCTGCGTAGTGTTTTCCAGCAAGAATTCCGAGGGGCAGTAGAATGGCGAGATAGATGAAGGGAGCTGCAATTCCGAGGACGTTGCAAAGTTGCGAATGGATTGGTTTTGGCGGTCGTCTTGATTCTCCACTCGTATGCAGGTGGACGATGAAATTCGAAGCGAGGGCCCAAGTCGCGATACATCCAGAAACCCATGCGCTACCCCTACAATTGTAGCGTGGTCAGCTGTCACTCTTTCTCGAAGTCATTGCGAAAAGAAGAATCGAGACTTACCATACGAGAAGTAGCCAATATCCATAATCGCTTTTACTATTCCCATCAGCTAGTTGTATCGTACGAACGATCAATACTTCGAAGACTGCGAAGACAGGAAGCAATGAGAGATCGATTCATCGCGAGATACAAAGTTACGAACAGGAACTCACGAGCGACGACCAAGATTGCGGGTATCGACCAACTCAGTGTAGCATGCACTCGTATCAGCTTGTACTCTGGCAGCCATCTGAACACCCAAATCGCGTTCTTTTTGATTCGAATCAAATGCGAAATCAAGATCAAAATTTCCGCTCTGCGTTGCTCCACGAAATTCATGATCAGTGAGACACGATCATGGATGAAGGACAGACAGACAGACAGACTTACAAACCAAATCCTGCAGCTAGGAAGTAGAGCTGCTTTGCTGCAGAGTCTGGAAGGGTTGGAAGTAGTCTTGCATTGAGTTGGCCAACAATGTATGAATAGGGGTTCTCGTTTGTTGGTAGTTGTTCGAGATCCCCTAGGAGCTGCTCAGCTAGAGGCGACAAGCTGAGCGCCATACAGAGCGAGTGGGTCGTCTTCGTCGTCGGCAAGAAGAGATTGGCGGCAAAGAATACTAGAGATCAACGCTAGCTATAGAGGGACTCGCAAATTCATTAGGGGTGGAAAGTCTAGATTCCTCACTTGCCGTGAAGTGTAACTGGGTCAAAAAATTGGAAATGTCCCTTGCAAGCCTTGCGAGCTCATCGAAACTCGGCTTCAGCCGTTTTCGACCTCCCTTTGTTCGGAACAAAAGAGAGAGACCTCTTCCACCGATGAGGGATCGAGGTGAAGTGCCGTAAATGCACTGAGCGTTTGTTGCACCTTGAGGAAAGCCAGGAGTTCTTGGTAAGTGACGAATGAGAAGGCTAAACTTGAGCTTCTCTCCTCTCTCTTCTTTCCCTCTCTCCCCGAGCTCATACTACCAGTGTCAGCTCGATATCTACGCGTACGAAAGGACAGAGCACTCGGACGTCTGGCAGTGAGGCAAAAGTCAACTTGGAGAACGGGACGCATAGGGACGAGATGGATCAAAGTATAGACAGACAAGGCAAGCGGTACGAGTCAAGTACAGTACAGTACAACTAGATTCAGCAGGCGACTACGACTTCGACTTCTGGCTTCTCCTCCTCCCTTTCTTCTCGAGCATCAACTTTCTCCTTTGTCTCCAAGTCCTCTTCCGACTTTTCTGATTCCTCCTTATGATCTGCCCCCTTCGTAGCAGCCTCATCTCCCTCCTTCGTAGCGACGATAACAACTGCCTCCGCCGGCTTCGGGTCAGACGTCTCCGGTAGCGAATCGACACTTTCCAACTGTACATGCTGACCTAGATCTCCGTTCCCGCGACTGGTCGACCGCGTAATACTTCGTCTCGACATCATCCACTTCCGTACAAAGATTGTCTTCCAACTCTTCTCGGCATCCTTGGAAGACGAGTACGCGATTACTGCGCTGTAGAGAATAGCGATTCCGCAAGCGAGACTCGGGATTGACGAAAGGTAGTAAGGGACGAATAGAAGTGCGATGGCTGTTGTTGGAGATCGGAAGGAGAAGGGACGAAGGTAGATGTAGAGATCGAGTGCGAAAGCGCAGGCTGAAAGGAGGATTACGGTGCGTAGGACGATGCAGAGCATCTATTGACCAGAGAGCAGGCGAGAGTCAGTTCCGACGATGTAGTAGACTGAACAGAGATGTACTGACTGTCCACGTAGTTTTGATATGCTGTCGACTTCCCTCCGAACCCACGAGACTGTCCGTTCCGAGAGTTTGACCCATTTTCACGATACTCTTTCGGAGGGAAAAGAGATACATGACGGCGACGACGACGAGGGCGACCGTAAGAGTTGCTCCAACGATTCCTTGGAAGAGGAAACTAATTCTCCACCAACGTCTGATCCTCCCGAGATTCGCTTCGAAACCTTGTACGAGATCGTCCGGAGGCGGAACGAAGTGATTGGTGAGGTTTGTCGAGGACCAAGTGAGAGACTCCTCGATGAAGAACGCGTTGAGCTTGTCGTATGTGCCGACCGCGTTTGAATAAGCGATTCCTCCCAAAACGGACAGGGTGAGAGAGGTAGCGATTGTTACGATAGGAGTGACGACCCCGATCGTGTTGCATACGTAAGCCCAAACTTTGAGCTGAGGACCTTTGACTTGACAGCGGAGGATAGTCGAAGCTGCTAAAGCCCAAATGATAATTTCCCCCGCTATATGTCGAGTTGACCTGAATTGGAACGACAGAATGAGCCCCCTATGCTGCAGCAGGTGTGAGGAGAAGCAAAGTGTACTGACCCAGCGAAAAGAAGCCAGAAGCCCCAGTCTTTCTGTAACCATCCTTCGAAAGTTTGGATTGATCGAGCGAGTGCTACTTCGAAGACTGTCGAGCGTCTCTCGCTTCAGTATCCGCTCGACTCGGGATGTATAGAGAGTGTAAGGCTCACAAGAGATCAAGACGATACCAACGATACTTCCTACGACCGAGAAGTTGAGGACGAGTAACGGAGAAGGAGAATTTCGTCTTATAAGCCAAAATCGTGCTTTCCACCAATTGATGAAGAGTGCTGCTATCAGAACGAATATGGTACTGTTTCGAATCAAGATCAGCGAGGTGCTCGATAAGTACAGCTTCTTGAGGTAAACTTACATTGCGTGAATTATTGTGAGAAAGTATAATTGAGGATTGGCAGAGTTTGGGTGTTTGAGGATGAGTTGAGACTTGTAGGCTCCGTTCAGGGCAAGATAAGGGTTCTCGTTAGCTGGTAGTATTGTACTGAGACCACCAGATAGGGACATTGTGAGTCGAATCGCGAAGTTGACAACGAAGAGGCAAAGGGGAAGAGAAGGGAGAAAAGGGCTTGTTTCTCCTTTGATGGTCAATATTGGATTCGAATCAGACGGCTGGTACAGAAGTAGAGATCCAGGCAAGGAGAAGTCCAACGCTTAGTGCGAGTTACCGAAAACGAGAGAGTTGGAAAGCTCGTGGAGCAAATCGAGACCTTCGACAATCTTCCCCAAAACCAGAAGCGGAAAACGTTTTCGACCTACTTCTACCGCGCAATCTTGCTCGTATACGAGTGTGGATCGCTCCAAATTGGAGAGGACTTTGAGAATCGCTTGAAATCATGTTTTTTCGTGTGTCGAGGCGAGAAGTTGAAGTCTGTCTAGCTTCCATGTGCTCAACGCCGCGACTATCATACTATCAGTCGAATACTGGCAAAAGAGCTAGAGTGAGAGCGAGACTAACGAATCATCTGAGAAGAGGGAAGAGGGAAGAGGCTTGACTCGGTCGGGTCGATCCATGGAGAGGTCGAAAAGGTAGCCAAGATGATAAGGAGCTGAACAAGCCGAACGATAGTAGGCATGCGGGTAGTCGAGGAGCAAGGTTGCGAGTCTGAGATGAGAGAAAACAAGTTCGCTTCCTCCATCTCACCGCATCACCCGGACTAGCTGGATAGACTTTTAGAGTACTGCTACAAACCTCAATCACCCGTACAGGAGCGCGTAGCCGGATCCAACACGTTCCGACGCTCTTCACCTCTTTGTATCTCGAACTTCCAAACAAACACCACCACTCTCCGACAACCCACTCTGCTGCCTTCATACCCTCTCCAAACACTCTATATAGAAACCTACGATACTCCTTTAGCCTCCCTCGTCAACCTTCACCCTCTACACCCTCTCCTCGATTGATTCAACATGATTTGCACTTCTTGTGGAGAGGATTCAGTTCTCGAGATGGCAGATACGGCTCAGACGGTGTGTACCAAGTGTGGAACAGTATTGACGGAGAACAACATCGTGTCAGAAGTTACTTTCGGTGAAACGGGTTCAGGAGCTGCGATGGTTCAAGGAAGTTATGTAGGCGCAGATCAAAGTGAGTGACCCTTTCCTTTCAGTCCTTATTCGGTTCGATGAGTGTCATGTGTGTAGTGGAAGGGGAGACGAGGAGGAACCGAAGGAGCTTAGAAGATTCGCATTCGGGTCTTTTTCAGTCCCGAGCTAACGTTCCTATCTGTTTGTTTAGCTCGAGCACGTGCTCCCGCCGGTTATCGTCAAGGTCAAAGTCAAGAATCTCGAGAACAAACCCTTGCAAATGGTACGTCATTCTGTCTCGTCGATTTCGACAACTTGATTCTAACGCTCTTTCGCATCCCGTCGGTAGGTCGCAGGCGTATCCAAGAGTTGGCTCATGGTCTCAATCTCGGAGAGCACATGCAGAATGTCGCAACTCGATTCTTCAATCTCGCTGTCAATCTCGGATTTACGAAAGGTCGTCGAACTCAATATGTCGCTGCTGCATGTCTGTACGCTGCAGTAAGGCAGAACAAGGGTACTCAGATGCTCATCGACTTCTCCGATCTCCTCGAAGTAAGTTGATATGCACTTTCCCTAACGCGACCCGCCCAAATCACTGACTTATCTCTTTGCGTCCGATAGATCAATGTCTTCGTTCTCGGTTCAACTTTCCTCAAACTCAAGAAAACCCTTTGCATCACGTGCGAAGTCATCGATCCAGCTATCTACATCACTCGCTTCGCTGCACTTCTCGACTTTGGAGAGGAAACGCAAAAAGTCGCTCTCGACGCAACGAGGCTCGTTCATCGAATGGGACGAGACTGGATGCAAGTCGGACGAAGACCTTCGGGCATCTGTGGTGCTTGCCTTCTCCTCGCCGCGAGGATGAACAACTTCCGAAGAACGATCGAAGAAGTAGTTCAAGTCGTCAAAATTGCAGATGTCACGCTGAGGAAAAGGTTGGCCGAGTTCAAGGATACGGCAAGTGGAGGGTTGACGATCGAAGACTTTAGGAGTGTCTGGTTGGACGAGAACTCGGATCCTCCCGCTTTCACTCAAGGTTTACAGAAGGAAGAGAAGGACAAGTTGAAGAAGGAGAGGGGAGAAAGGGAGGATACTTCGATGACGGATGTTAGCGAGACGGAGAGTATGGCAGGAGCGAAAGCTTTCAAAGAATTGGCCGATCGAGCTGTTGAAGAAGGCGAAGGCGGAGATCGAGAGGAACCGGAGGAGGATCAACTTATGGACGACACGCGGGAATCTCACGATGGCGACATGCTCCCTCCTCCTCGACCTTCAAACAAAGCACTCGGGAAACGCAAGAGATCTGACGACGATGCTCGCCCATTCTCTCAACCCCCTCCTCACCAACTTCCTTCCGATCAACCTCAAGAAGATGAAGAAGAAGAACAAGCGGGAAACAACGAGGAGGACGAGGACGATATTGTAGACGATCCCATAGTCGACAAAGCGGTAACTGCCGAGGTAGAAGGCCCACTCGCCAAGTTCTCTCAACTCACCAACGAATTGGATCATCGAGACGAAGAACAACTCGAGAAAGCCAGAGCCCTCAAGAATATTTCGAGTGGGATGGATTTGAATCAGAGTGATAGATTGGACGATCTAGATGAGGAAGAGTTGGACGCTTTCATCTTGACTCCGGAAGAAGTTCAGATGAAGAGGAGGGTTTGGATGGAAACGAACAAAGATTACCTGAAAGAGCTCGCAGGTGAGCTCTCTACCCCTTCTTGTGCACTCTATATCCGGTTGACTAATCATGTTGCCTCTGTAGACAAGCAAACCGGTCCAGATGGAGAACTTCGTCCCGTCAACAAACGTCCAGTAAGTTTCTCCCCACCCCGTCGCATGCCTCCGACTTGATCGAGCTGAACATTGATCGGAATACGCAGCGCAAACGTAACAAACCGAAAGACGCTTCAACCGCTACTGGAACGACTGCCGCCGATGCTACTCAAAAGATGCTTGAGAAGAAGAAATTCTCAAAAAAGATTAACTACGATGCGATCAAAAATCTTTTCGACAAGAGTCAGTCTGAAGCTGGATCGACTTACGCAGGCTCTGACGAGGAAGATGATGGTGGTAGTGGGTCGAACATGTTACTAGGTCAGGAGTACGGTTCAAAGAAGAGGAGGAAAGCTTCAAAAAGGGGTACACCGATCAAAGTTCCTACTCCTACCTTTGGCTCTCGAGCTTCGAGTCGAGCTCCGAGTGAGCTTCGTGGCTCTAGTGTCGTCGGAAGTCCAGAGAGAGGGGGAGAAGCTGAGGAGGAGGAACCGGTTGACCACGAGAACGATTGGAGGCAACAATTCGGTACGCTGGCTCAAGAGGAAGACTATGGCTTTGATGAGGTGTAGGTTTACGATATGAGACTGTTTAGGAAGGGTGGACTCGCATTTTACTCGTTTTTACTTTTTTGGTGTTTGTTGCTAATATTACGACTCTCTTTCTCGCTTTCACCTTTGAAGTGCTTCCGTAGCCTCACTAGTAGTATGAGAGAGCAATGGCCAGCTTTGCGGTGAGACTTCTGTTCATCAGGAACTCAAAAACGGTACGAAAATTGCAAAACCTGCGAGACGACTCCTTTTGTTCGCACGAAGCTGCAAAGGTAGCTCCATCATACGGAATGCTGCTCGTTCATTGTTGACGACTCGATCTCTTTATTCCATTCCGTTCGTCAGGTTTCTACTGTGTTCAAAGTTCCCTCCCTTGTTTTCCTCCTCACAACCTTCCCTCTCTCTTCTCCCATTCTGCCCTTCATCTACACTCTCAATCTCCATTCTCCAACGACAATGCGAACCATCCTTCGTCTGGTAGATCCGTCTTGACGAGTTTGAGGTTCTTCGGATCGAGAGAGTCGAGATCGAGAGGAGGAAGCCGAGCGTCGAACAACGCCTGGTCCTGAAGCTCGTAGAAGGGTCCAAATGTCTTGTAGCGGAAGCAGCGATAGATGGCGATGTTGGCGAGTTCGAGGTAGTAAATATTCACCCTTTCGAGAGCTTCGAAGAAATTCCCGCGCACTTGAACTCCAGATTCTTCCGCTACTTGTCGAACTCCGCACGTCTCTTCAAGATCGTGCATCTTTACTCCGTACGTCTCTTCAAGATCGTGCATCTTTCCCATATCAACGTATTCCGGCCATGTCCAATCTCTTGAGACCTGCCAATCATTCTCTCCAGGTTCGTAACTCCCTATACTTCTGCCCGACTCGTCCACTTCTACGCGACTCCCAGTCCTGATACAGTCTATACGCAGCTCGACTACTCGGAGCGAAGGAGGGCGGGTCGGCGTCGAAAGGAGTTCCAACAGGCCGACGTAGAAGATTTGGTCCCCAACGAGCGTGAGGGTTTCGAGATGCTGAAGATTTGCGAGAGACGAGGGAAGGGTGGAAGAGAATAGATCATCGTCGAGGAAGAGGTGTTGAAGCAGGATGAATCTCGAGAGTTCCAAACTGCAGTCCTCAGCTCCTGTTCCGCCTCCGATGTCGCCGTCTCGATCGATGGTACCCAATTCGAGGCGCGACAGAGTTGCTGGTAGAGCTCGGAGTAGATCGACGTAAATTGCGTCGAATGCATAAAGGGAGAGGTGGGTGAGGGAAGGGCAGAGAATGCAGAGCGAGGCGATGGACTGGTCGTCGGCAAAGTGGCCCGAGACGGTGAGATGGGTAAGGAGAGGTAAAGATGAGCAGCCGCTCGTATTGAAGGCTACATAGTGACTATCGTAAGCTGTAACATGAAGCGAGCGGAGAGTGGGAAACGATGTAAAGTCGAGGAGTGGTTGCGGAGTGCTGAGGGAGACGGCTGAGGTGATGTGGTGCAGCGAAGATGCCAACGCAGAATTGTGGGCTGATTTAAGCTTGTCGAGCCACTCATAGCGGTCTCCTCCGAGGTCGAGCGATTCCAGGTTGACAAGTTGGCGGAAGAATTGCCCGATCTCGGTGAATCGGATTGTTTCGAAGACTCCGAACAGATCGCTTTGGCAGTCGAGACGTAGCATCTTCACCGTCTTTGCTACATCTGGCGATTTGCTGATCTTCCTAACGAGCTTGGCGATGTTGTCGGGATTTGTGAGAAAGATGCGACGATAGATTCCGGTGATGTGGAAGGGAAGAAGGCGTTTCGAAAGTGCGCCAGTAGAAGGAGTGTCGATAGAGTAGGCGAGGTCAAAGACGTGATCGAGGAGTTCGTTGGTGAGGAGGGAAAGTAGATCGATCTGAGAGAAGGAGGGGGAAGTACTTGATTAACGCTCGAAGATGCAAGAGAGTGGGGTTTAGCTCACCTTGCCGGCTATGTTATCGCCGTCTGTTACCTCTACACGCCCCTCTCCCTTTGCAGCTGTCGTTTGATTCGAGGTTGACTGACGAGAAAGGAAGGGTCAATTTGAGCGAGAAAGGCCTGGAGAGCTAGAGCACGCTCACCGTATCTTCCATTCCATCTACATTAGCCATCCGAGTCGATCTGAGCTGTCTCTGAATTGGGTTGTGAAGTGTGAGAGGGAGAGAGTTGACCTCGATCTTTTTCGCTCTTACACTTGTTTCCTATCCACCTGATTACTGCTCAGAACATCTATAGAACAAGATGAGATCCTACTACTAGTATGTTCGGTCCAGCACTGCTTCTAGTTGCAGTTTTACAAACTTACTAATTACCTGATCTCACTCTCAAACACTCGACTCCCACAGCGACGACATTGAAGGTGACCAGAGGCTAGCACACAACTCTGGAGAGGATGTTTCAATCGAGACCCTGAAAGGATTGGGAGTTTTACCTCACCCTGCTATCGAATTAGATCAAGTTGAAAAGATGCAAGTTCCCACTCTCTATTGAGAACCTCACGTGTGAGCTGACAGATCGCGGCTATACAGTGCGAAAGAGAGAAAGTACAAGAACAGGGACGAGATCAACGTGAGCAAGGAAGGAATGGGAGAAATTTACGAAGAGAAGATCAAAGGTTTCTTCAGGGAGCACTTGCACGAGGATGAAGAGATTCGTTATATCCTCGACGGGTCAGGTTACTTTGACGTGCGAGACTCGAGTGACGCTCGATGGGTACGAATTGCCATGGAACCGAAAGATTTGATCGTACTTCCACCGGGAATCTTTCACCGTTTCACCCTCGACGACAAGAACTATATCAAGGCTATGCGATTGTTCCAGGTGAGCCTTTACTTCGCCGGATATAAACGCTTGAATACTGTGAAGGTTGACAGTCTCGTTCTTTCTCTCCTTCTAGGACGAGCCCAAATGGGTCCCTCATGACCGTTCCGCCGAGGTCGAGAAAAACCCTTATCGTGAACAATACCTTCAGCAAGTAAAGGCTTGAACCTTTGTAGCTTTTCTCGGATTTTGTGAATAATGTTAATTTTGTTGCGAAAGATGCTCTTTCGTCGCGTTTCTTCGACTTTCGCGTTCGTTCTCGTCTTCCTACGCCGTATTAGACTGTCACTCCGAGCGTGAGTAGCGTAGTCGCGTTTCTCAAGGTTTCGCTTTGATCGCTCAACTTTGAAGGGTTCTTCTTCTTTTCTTCTTTTCTTCTTGGCTTCTTCAACACAACTCTCCTGTCTCCTCAAACCCCTACACACACCAACACACGGCAGCGCCTCTATCACACTCGTTTAACAAATGCATTTCTCGAATCTCTTCCTCTTGGCTTCATCACTTTCCACCGTCCTCGCATCAGTTTACATTGTCAAGCCTGACGGGAGCGATAGGTAAGCAATACATGTTCAATCAATGCGCGACTGCCTGTGTCCCGTCGAGCGTTCCGAAGAGCTAACCAGGATCGCTTGCTTCCCTTTATTGACCTCGCTCGCACCCCGACGACAGCTTCAATGCAGGGAAAAGAATCACCGTTACATGGCTAGACGTGAGTCTTGCTTCTACGCTTACGCAATTATTGGATTAGGCGGGTACTAACGACGCTCGCAATTTCGGGTTTTTTTACAGAGTGAAGCAGCTCCTCCAGCTTCTTCATTAGGGCCCTCGACTCTCTACATCGCAACCGGTTCGACAACAGCTCACACAAACCTTGCTACTCTAGCCCACATCTCAGATCCTTCGAAGGCAAATCTTATTCCCTATAAGCCTGTCTCTCGATTTGCAGGAGAAGCTGAACCGACCTCTTTTGCAATTTGACAGGAACTCGAGACTCCCATCACGATCGACAAATCTTGGGGTCCTGAAAGTGATCAGTACTTCATCCTCCTCGAGTCAGACTCGGCGAAAGATCCCAACACGAACCAACCTCTACAAGCGTTCTCTGCACGATTCCAGTCAGTTCTCTTTTCTCCACTCCCCCACCTATCTTGCTGGTCAACTGATAGAAGTGAGATCGTAGATTGAATCGTATGACGGGCAACTTCTCGTCCTCTGTCCTCGCTCAAATCGAAGGTTCCTCCTCCTCTGCTCCTCTCACTTCCTCCTCCGCTCCTGCCTCCTCTTCCTCTTCAGTCGCCAGCTCTTCGACCTCGTCCATCCTCTCGACTACGAAAGCGGCCGATGAGAACAGCGCCAGCAAAGTTCCAACTAATTCGGCAAATGGTGTCAAGGCTGTCAGAGGTGTAGCACTAGCTGGACTAGTCGTAGCTCTCGGTATCTGGCTGTGCTAAGAGGAGGGACTGTGTAGGATTGTTATCACCTTGGTTTACCCGGATTCGCATCTTTCGTTATTCTTTCCTCGCATCTTCGTTTCTATAGTTCTCACATGGATGTTGCCCGTTCCCAAGAAACACATAGAATTGTACAAAATTTCACGTAAACTTTCCCTTTCTTTCAAGCTGGACTACCTTGTTCGAAATCAATGTCCTCCCAATCTCCTAGTTCGTTCCTCTCTGTTCTGTCTTTGCGCCTTCCCTGCTCTTTGGCCGCCCCCGTCCGAGGTTCTTGCTGTTCTCCTCTCTCTGCTCCTCGACGTGTTCCCCGCTTATCCACTCAATTCGCAGTGAATTCCCAACCTCCAACCCCTTCGTTTCCGAGGAATTTGACTGTCTCTAACCCTTGTACCCTCCTAATTCCCTCGACAAACTTTCGTCCTCTATCCTGCGATATACCGAACCCTTCGCCGAAAATGACGATCTTCAAGTGTAGGAGTTGTCGAAGTACGTCTTTTAACCCGTGTTTGTCGACTGTTCCTCTTCCGAGATGGACGGCTCGGAGCTTGTTGAATCGAGGGAGAAACTCGTTGCAACTTCCTCTGACGCTGGAATTCTTAGGATGGCTGATAAGGGAGAGGGAGAGAAGGTTGGGAGTCAAAGAGGGAAGAAGCGAGGAGTATTGGGGAGCTGAGGAACTATCGAGGGCGAGGTGAAGGTGTTGTAATCCAGAGAGTCGATCACAGAGGCGGGAGATCTGGATGTGATCAGCGGAGGAACCGATGACTGCGAGTGTTCTAACCGAGTTTGAGAGTTCATGCCCACTCCCATTCCTCAACGAACGAGTCGAGCGAGCTGCTGTGTTCTGCCCATGATCACACCTGATCGTGAGGGATTCGAGGGAGGGGAACGAGAGGAGGAAGCGGTAGTGGGTTGGTTCGAATGGATGAGTCCAAGTCGAATGCGTTTGAATGTTCAACGTCGTGAGAAAGGGAAGAGCGACGGATCCGATATTGAGTGCTTCGACGAGGTTATGTTGCGGTTTGTCCGGTTCGATAAGCTCGAGCGATTCAAGATTGACGAGACTGGAAAGGAGTTCATTCAGGAGAGGGAAATCGAATCGAGGGAGGGTATTCTGTATTTTGATCTTGAGCGATTTGACGGGCGTGGAAAGGGACGGGTTCATGTCGAGGAGTACGTTCTGCAAACTTGAGAGGCTCTTGAGGCGAGATAGGGAGATCGACTTGAACAAAGTAGTCTGTTGGAAAGGGTAAAGAGATCGACAAATTGGACGTGCAGATAGCATCTTGTCCTCATAAGCCACGCTCCAGATGATCTCGAGAAGCTCATTCGGGAGTTTGTCGAACAGGGTNGACTGAAACAGATTGAGAGATCGAGGATCAGCGAGTCTCGGTGGAGGGCGTACAGCTCGAGACTGCTCACCTGAGCGATCTGTAGAGTGGTCTTGGGCATTACGAGCGTGATCTGAGGCTTTTGTCTGCTGAGGATGAACAGGAGGAGCGACAAAGGAGAAGAAAAAGCAATTTCAAACGCAAACCCGTCCTCAGTTGAGCATTTTCGAATCGCTCTGTACCCTGCTGAGCTTTGCAAGATCCTTAGAAAATACTCACTTAGAAGCGAAGAGCGATAATTCGGGACCACTCGTTCCCGAAAGAATGGCCGACTTCGCACGACGACCTTTCTCTTCGCAATGAATGCGGGCTCAGAAGACGACAGGCGATCTCGGGTTTGCTGGAAGAAGAACAGAAACAGACATGGTACAACTCGTCTATTCACAAAACGTTCGAACAATCTCTAGAGGATACTCTTCTTCAATCCCTCAACGATTCCTCCTACTTGTCCGAGAACTCCTTTCACTCCTGCTTGATCCGTCACGCTGTCCGATCCAAATACTTCCTCGAACGACTTGCCGACGTATCCGAGCATCTCTCCAGTTTGCATCGCTCGTTTGTAATCGGCAAAACACAGTCTTGAAGCGGTTCGAGTAAGAGTCGAGGCGGCGTAAGCGGCGTAGAGAGTGACATCCTCTGGTGCAATCGGATCACTGTAAAGCGAGGATCCTCATCCGTCAGCGCGTGAAGGGAATAAGAGGAAAGATCATCGACTCAACTCGTTGGTTTCCTCTTTTCGCTCTTCGTAACTTTTACCCCAAGCCAAGAAAGTTCCGACAGCTCCACTTAATACATCTCCTTGTCCGCCACACCTCCTAGATGAGCCAGTCACTTCCGAGATGAGAGTCTTGGAACCATTCGTGATTCGATCTTGTGCACCTTTTTGAACGACTGTTGGACCTTCAAGAGCACGAGAAAGGGCAGCGGCGAGTTCGGTATCGTTTGTGTTCTTGTCGAGTTTCTGTAGAAACCGATGTGAGGATGAGTATCGAGATCGTAAACACAGAGAAAGAGGAAACCTACACAAGCTTCGACCAATCGGCCGAATTCGACTACGTTTGGAGTCAACACAGCTCGTTTGTATCCCTTGACGACGCTGGGATCGCTTTGGATGAGGAACAATCCATCGGCATCGACAACGATGTAAACATTGTTCTCGCGAGCGAGTTTGATCGCTACTCGAGCAGCCAATTGCATGTGTTCTGATCGTCCGAGTCTATTGATCGCCTTTGTCAGTAGCTGGATGAATAGCAGGGTGTAGTGAAGTTGTGCTATGACTCACCCAGGTCCGATTACAAGAGTGTGAAGTCGAGGAAGAATGCCTTTGAGGATTTCCGTAATCTTTTCCTCACCACTGTCACACGTGTAGTCCCGTCAGCGTCACGGGTCCACAGACTGGAGAGCGAAGCGGTGAAGGCTTACACATCCTCTCCGAGATCAGTGTGAACGATCAAATCTGGCGAGTAAGTCTTGATAACGTCTGCGAAGCGTACAAGAGTTTGTTCAGTAACCCGTTCTTCCATCTGTGGAGAGCAATTATCCGTGACTCACTCCCAGCAGCAGGTTCGCAGATAACGTGAGAAAGATCCGCTCCCTACAGAAAAATTGCGAGAAAACGAAAGTCAGAATCGTCGAAAGTGTTCATTTCCACAGAGTCTTGATTGTTGGCTCACCATTCGAAGAGCAGTCATACTCGCAAAGTAAGGAGCTCCAGCATAACTAGACGCGGGTGTGTCAGCTCTTTCAGTACTTAAAATAAAGCAGACGCTGCTGCTCACTCTTTCGAACCACCGATAACTCCTACTCTTCCAGCTTGACCTTTGTGCAACTCGGGAGACAGAGGAGGGATGAGTTGCTTGCAGCGAGCGATAGTCTATCGGATCAGAGTGGAGTGAGCAGAGTTTTAAGGTGGAGGTTGGAGACAGGAGAGGCGGTACTCACTCTAGAGTGTTCGGTCATGATGCGTTGAGTAGTAGTGTATGTAAAAGTGCGAAGTATAGAAGCCACGGTCAAAGATAGAGAGGTTGGAGAGAGGGAGAGAAGGAGAAGGAGAGCGAATTGAGTACGTCATCCTTCAACTTCTGAGTGAGAAGGTTCCGAAAAATCAAGAAGTCGGTAAAAGATAGAGACCATTTCCGAGGGACTTCAAAGTTCGCCAAATTACTGCCACAGGAAGATTCGAAGACTGGATGAACGACGGAGAAAAAGGGAGGAAGCTGAAGCGCGTCGTCCGTTTCGATCGCGACTTTAGCATGGACAAATTTAGAGACTAGACTCGCAAACAAACCTCCTTTTTTGGCCTCGCGGTGAATTGCGGCTCTCTCTCCTTCTTCTCTCCTCTCCTCTCTCCATTCACCCCCTTTCCCCTCGACAGATTCAAATCAACCCTCCAACAGAGACCTCTTTTCAGGTTCTCACTCCCACACTCGTTTAAACACTTCCACCTCCTCCCCCCTCGAATCAATCAACAATGCTCTCCTTCATCACCGCTGCTACTCTCGTCACTTCTGTTTTCGCCGGAGCTATCGTATCTGACCCCAAGAACCCTCCTCACCACTCTGAGAACGGTCAAACTGGGTGAGTCTTCCCTTCGTCGTTTCACCTTCATTTTCATTTCGGATTTCCCGGGTTATATTGCTTCAACCCTGGATTGTGAGGCAGGACGGGTCGACACGAGGAGGACATGAGTTCATCGGCGGCAAGATGCAGGGAGCGGGAAGAGTCTAGCGAGGGGGGGAAGAAGTTGAACGATCCATAGGAAGCCCACGCGTTCCACGTTCAATGAAACTGACTCGGAACTCGATCATTGTAATAGATACAATGACTGCAAGAACTACCCCGATTCGCCCAACAGTATGTGTCAAAATGTTTGTCTATTCTTTTTTCTTCTTCGCAGCATTCGAACGATTTCGCTGAAACTTTACTCACTCTCGTTAGGTTTGGATCAACGACATCGACGATTGGTGCTGTACGTCTACATTCGCGCCTTCTGTATTCCAGAAGCTGATCTCTGTCGTCGGAAAACAGTGTGGGCTCCTCCTTCGAAGCAAACTATCGGAGACTCCGAACGATACGAAGTTTCGTACTGCACCAAGGCCGGTCACGGAACTCGTCTCATTCCTCCCGGAACTCTCACCGGTGTACACTGGCAATGGACCGAGAAGTTCGTTCAAATCACTGGAACTGGAAAATTCACTCAAATGAACATTCCTGCTGGAGACGATGGAGGAGAGCTCGACCCCCACGGAGCTGATGGAAACGGTAACCCGATCGGTGGATTAGTCCTCTCCAACATCGGAGGCAAGACCTTCCAATTCAAAGAATGGACTCAGTTCATTTCCGACGACGAGTTCTGTATCCGTGCTTGCTACGACGGACCTGACTCGTGGAAATGGTGCAGTGAGTCATTCTCCCACTCTCTACGTACTCTGCATTGCCCTATGACTGACTAAACTGTTCGTTTTTTTCCTCGTTAGACCACATCTGTTCGTTTTTCGTTTTGCTTCTTTTTCTTCTCATCTCCAGCTGAATCTTTCGTCTCGCTCACCTCCAGACGACGTTATGGGATGCTACTGGAACATGCCTGCAAACTACAACTCCGGAGGTTTCGATCAATGCAACGCTGATCTTCCAGCTCAAGCTATGGGAGAATACAAACTCAAGAACGGAGCTACTTCCACATGGCACCAAGGAGTCAACGTACGTCCCACTACCTCTATCGCAACCTCCCACTACTGCTCTCGCGCGCGCTCTCACTAGTCGGCGCCCTTACTCAATCTTCTCTTTTTCTTCTTCTTTCTATCACAGCCTACTCCCGGTCCTCAACAACCTCCCAAGTCTTCATCTTGCCATGCTCAAAAGACTATCACCGCTGCTTCCTACGGTAGTACGTCCAAGCCCAAGATGCACCGTCGTCATTGAGTAGTATGTACTCGATCTCCTTCCTCTCTTGCGAAATTTCCCACCTTCTTGATTGTTTAGTTAGACAAACCCCTGCTTCCCTTAAACCCGGAACGCTGTGAATCTAACGAAACAGTTCGAAAGATTGGTCATTCTCAAGAAGGAAGGAGCGGGACGAAAGAACGAAGAAACTGACATTCTTGCTTTTTTTTCTCTTCCCCTTTGCTACAGAGGCCACTCCCAAGCCTACCACTACCACCAAGAAGACCACTACGAAGAAGAGCACGGCGAAGAAGACAACTACGAAGAAAGCTAGTGCAACCCACAAGTCTAAGCGTTCGCACGACGAGTAGAGCTTGAGCCCGTTCGTTTCTCTTCTGCTTCTCTCGGATTCGCAAACCCCCCTTCTTTCCCACCATCTGCTCTCCCACTCGCCTCCACTACCTTCGCTTTTCCTCCTCATCTTTTCGTTTTTTATCCTTTATGAATCTGTCATTTTCACCTCGAGTATAGTCAGCCCTTCGTCAAAGCCTTTTGTTAGCCTCTTGACGCAACGTGGACACTTTATACTCTCACTCGCTCGCCAATCACTTCGACAACACGAGAGAATGCGAGATGCGAGGTTCTTTTCCCTGAGAGATGCGAGTTTATTTCGAATTCGCTTTCTCGATCTTTGACTACCGCCAAAGATGTACCTCTTGATCCCAACTACAACTCGCCATCAGTCCTTCCTCGTACAAACTCCATGCACAACCGACAACAAACTCCTTGTGACCGTCCCAAACTCTCTCCATTCTTCCTCCCATTCCTCCCTGACTCGTGAATTGACTCACCCCCGCTCCTCTCCCTTCATTCGGCACATCGGTTGTCCATAACCGACAAGTCATATCGTAAGAAGCCGAAGCTAATCGATTCGAGTGATGAGGTGACCAGCTAACTCTTCTCACGGCGTACTCGTGTCCCAACAAAGTCGCTACTGTCGCATTCGGCTGCAAGTGAGGTACTGCGGGATTTGTTTGAGGAGTATTACCGGCCATTCGTACGTCGTGTATTCTGATCGTGCGATCGACTGAACCGGTAGCGATGATGTGAGGTGCATACTTGTTGAAATCCAACGTGAGGATCTCTGCGTTCGGATGNGCTGGAATTGTCAATTGAGGAGTCGCGAGGTTTGCTTGACCTGGATTGGCGGGGGGAGAGGAAGTGGGGGGGAGAGGGGATCGGGGGTCCCAAA
>JGI24890J29729_1000250_pt1 | contig 39574 bp, 58 predicted proteins | sample FreactcultureFD7_FD_29729 | JGI IMG/M metagenome (IMG submission 29729)
ATCGGCACAACCGCCACACTCTATGGAATTCTCAAAGCCTAGAAATGGATAACTAATGGCATCTACATACACACTCATATCAAGCCAAGTCTTAGCATCAACAACTGCGAGTGTTACTTTCTCATCAATTCCTGCGACTTATACGGATTTGGTGTTGCGGGTAAGTGCAAGAAGTGATAACCCAGATACAAACGATGCATTTTATATAAAATTTAACGGTAGTTCTTCTGCGGTTTATTCAAATACAACTCTAATTGGAAATGGTGCAACTGCATCTTCAAGCAGATTGTCATCAAATACTTCGTTGCGATTTGTTACTTCAGTTGATGGTTCAACTGCTACTTCAAATACTTTTGGTAATGCAGAAATTTACATTCCTTCATATCTTGCTTCTCAAAACAAACCAATCAGCAATTTTGCAGTTCAAGAAAACAACAATGCTACGGCTTATATAAACATCACCGCTGGTTTGTTTTCAGATACGACAGCCATTAGTTCAATTAGTCTTACACCTTTATTTGCAACCGTTGGTTGGGTTTCAGGCTCATCATTTTATTTATACGGGATAAAATCCAGTTAAACAACTAAGGAGAAACAATGACAGACACACCAAAGGCAGTTGAAGTCAACTGCACAACAGGCGAAGTAACCGAGCGCGACTTGACCGATGCCGAGATTGCGGCACAGGCAGTAGCGGCACAGGCTGCGGCTGACCAACAGGCAGCACGCGTGAGGCTGAGGATAANGCGAAGGCTGATGCTAAGGCTTCGGCTCTGGCTAAACTCACCGCACTCGGACTAACTACCGATGAAGCAGCAGCAATTCTCTAAGTAACACAAAGCATTACCAACCCCGCTACGGCGGGGTTTTTTATTGGAACAAACTAAGGAGATAAAATGGCAACAGACGGCTATCGTCATATCGCTGAAAGACCAGTTGATAACATTGGTCAGCCATCTACTTCTGGTAAAACATGGGTTAACACCGATGTTTCTTATGATGTGGCTATTGGTGGTATACCATTTTTCCTTGGTACTAATGACAAGTTTCCCTACAAGCGCGAGACTGCTCAATACCGCAAGCAGCAACTTGATGTTCAAAAAGAACCTGGCGAACAGACTATCACTGGTTGGTGGTTACGCTCACAGTCTTCTTTTCATTATGGTGCTGGCGCTCGCTATCAAGAACCACTTGCTGGAGAGCATGTTCAATACATGTTCCACAAGTCTGCAGGCGTAGAAGTTTTTAATACTGGTCGAGTAACACTACTCCCAGATGTAACAAAAGTACAAACAGTAACCAACACACCTATCATTGTATCAGCCAAAGATGGCGCTACAGATGTTGTGTTTTTCTCTGATGATGGCAACCTTTATCGCTATGATGGCACAACTGTAACTACCGTCACATGGGGTGGTTCTGGCACTATTATGGACCTTACCCAAGATGGCAAGTATTACTATGCCGTTAATGCTACTGGTATCTACCGTGGCACCCTTGCTGGTGGTACTGGCACATTAATTTTTACTAACCCTGTTACCACAACAAGTGCTAAACTTGGCTATGCCAAACAACGTGTTATTGCTGGTATTAATAACTCTATTTACGAAGTTATCCCAATCTCTACAATTAACGTTGTGGCTGGAAGGCTTGTTAGTAACGTAGCAACTTTACAAACCAATGTAGCGCATGGTTTTAATATAGGCATGCAAATTACTATTGCAAGTATTGGTACAGCATTTAACGGTACTTTTGTTGTTACAAGCATACCAACGGCTAATACTTTTACATATGATCATAATTATACTGATCAACAATTTGCTAATGGCATGACTGGTACTGTTACTTTGGTAGCCAATAACAACTCACCAATTTATACACACCCTTCAAGCACATGGGTATGGACTGGTGTGGCTGATGGCCCAAATGCTATTTATGTTTCTGGTTATGCTGGCGTATCAGGTGCTATCTTCCGTTTAGCGTTAGATACTACTGGCGCCGTGCCATTGCTTAATAAGGCTCTTACAGCGGCTGAGATGCCTCAAGGAGAACGTGTCACAGCCCTTGGTTCATACCTTGGCAAGTATCTTGTTATTGGTACTAACAAAGGCGTGCGCGTAGGACAGATTGATACCTCTGGTTGGCTATCTTCTGGTTATATTACATATGGCCCATTATCATTTGTAACAACTGGTTTTGACCCAGCAACAGCAACCGTCCTTACAGGTTCTGCTGTGACTAGCGTAGCCTTTGAAGATCGCTATGCCTACTGCACAGTAACTAACTATATCGACAATGGAGATGGAACATTCTGTTCTGGCCTTGTCAAAATTGACCTTGCTAAAGAAGTTAACCCTAATCAGTTTGCTTATGCTACTAGCCTTAGAGTGCCAACAACAACAGCAGAATGCTCATCTGTTGCTTCTCTTGGAACCAGCAACACGCTCCTATTTGGTATAGCGGGCAAAGGTATCTACAAACAATCTACTACTCTAGTTACCTCAGGCTACCTTCAAATTGGACAGATCCGTTACTTTACCCTAGAAGACAAGCACTTTGAATTGTTAAAGATGCGCGTACTCCCAGGACAAAAGGGTACATTGCAAACACTTCTTGTTAAACCTGATCAAACCATATTACCTATTATTATTACAGATGCAAACTTTGATTACACCCAGGACCTTACTGCAATTGATACGCTTGACACCGCTCCACAGCAATCTGTTGGCCTTAAGTTTATCATAAACTCTTCGACTAACCAAGCCGTTGGAACGGAAGATGTCTTTGTTGGATACCAACTAAAGGCAATTCCTGCTGTAAAACGTCAAAAACTTATCTCATTCCCATTAATGAATTTTGATATTATGGAAGATCGTTACAATATGGCTACTGGCTATGTTGGTCGCGCAACCGAAAAGTTAATTGCCATAGAAGCAATTGAGTCTGACGGCGATGTTATTCTTATTCAAGATTTTACTACTGGCGAAATTTTTAGAGGAATTATTGAAGAACAACAATTTACCAAAATGACTGCTCCAGATCGTGCTTTTAACGGCGAGGGTGGAATGCTGTACTGTACTATCCGAACCGTATCATAGGAGACACTTATTCATGGGCAATGTAGACTTAGCAACCGTCATATATTCTTACTTTTTTGTAATCATTACCGTCCTCGCAGGCATAGGAATGATAAGTAAGCATACAGTTCAAAAGTATACAGAAGAACTCAAGGATAAATTAAACAAGATTGAATACGCCTTGTATAACGATGGCAAGACTGGCCTTATTAATAAGGTCGAGGAACTGCTTGAAAATCAACAAGGAATCAAAATTGACGTTGAAATATTGAAGGTAAAAGCAGAATGAACAAAAAGATCCTTTGGAAGTTACTTTCAATTGTTAGGGTCTGGTTTCAATCGTTTTTGGCAATTGAAGTGGCCTTGCATTTAAAAGATTTAATTAATGGAAAACTACTATGGCAAGTATGCGTAGCCTCCTTTGTGCCAGTTGCTATCCGCTGGTTAACCCCTAGTGATGAATTCCCAGATGAAAGAAGAGTCTAATGTCCTACGAGTTCCTACAAGCAAAGTACTACAGTCGTGGTCGGGGTGGGAAACCCATCCAATGGATTTTTATCCATACAATGGAGACTCCAGAAACACCTTCTCGCGCTAAGCAAGTATGGAAATGGTTTGCTGGTAAGACAGCCCCACAAGCGAGCGCTCATTTTATGGTAGATGCTACCAATGTAGAGCAAAGCGTAATGCTTTCAGATACCGCTTGGGCAGTCAACGACTACGACACCAATCAAAAGTCTATATCTATAGAATTATCTGGTGAGGCATCACAGACCCCAGAGCAATGGGCTGATGCTTACAGCACGGCAGAATTAAAACTTGCAGCCAAGATTGTAGCACAATTATGTAAGCAATTTAATATTCCAGTAAAGCGTGTCTACGGTACTGATATACAACATAACAAACCTGGTATCGCTGGACATTGGGATGTAACATTGGGTAAGGCTGTTAAAGGTGGTCATACAGACCCAGGAGTTAATTTTCCTTGGGCAACCTTTATCCCAATGGTAGAAGCAGAGTTAGCCCAGTCATCAACTAAGGAGAATAAATGAATAAACAAATCGCACTATCTTACCTACGCCACCTATTGACTACGGCTTTTGCTACAGTCCTAGTAGTGGTTAACACTCAACACGTAGGCCTAACTAATATTACAAAGGCTCAACTGTTCATAATTGCTAACGCGGTATGGATTGCTATCCTGCCACAACTACGCTTTACTATTGAACCAGCCGTCAACCTATATCTTCGCAAGAAGTTCCCATCATTAGGTCTTGTTATAGACGATCTAAAGGTTGCAGATGCAACACCAGCGTCTACCCCACCAGTGGTGGTACCAGGTGCCTAACGATATATTAACAATGAAGGTAGAGTTCGTAACAGACGCTATCGTTATTAAAGCAGATCAATTACAAGAGGAGCAAAAATGACAGTAGGATTCGCCACCACAGGTTTAGTTAACAAGTGGTTAAACATGCTAAACGGAACAGCCTTTACGGCTCCAACAGGTATCTATGCAGCATTGCATACTGGAGACCCTGGAGTAGCAGGAACAACAAATGCTTCTGCCGTAACAACTCGTTCTGCAGTAACTTTTTCAACCGCATCTGGTGGAGCGCTAGCGCTTTCAAACACACCATCATTTACAATGACAACCACAGAAACCATCACACACGTATCTTATTGGGACGCAGCATCTTCAGGAAACTTCCTTTGGTCAGCAGCCCTAACCACATCTAAGTCTGTATCGGCTACAGACGTTCTACAACTTACATCAGTTGGAGTGTCACTTTCACCACTAGCAGCATAAGGTAACCCATGACTACGACTTATCCAGGAACGATAGATACATTTACAAACCCAGTTTCTACGGATTTGCTAAGTTCGGCTACAGTGCCTCATGCAGCTCAGCACGATAACCTTAATGACGCAGTTGCCGCGATTGAAACCGCTCTCGGGGCTAACCTTGCCAACGTGGGTAAATACGCATTACCAAACCAACTTATGCTTGGTGGAATGTAAATAAGAAAAACATTGCTTAGAGAGGTAGATCGTGGCAGTTCAATATAACGCAGCGATAACCTATAACGATACCGCAACCAAATATAATGGTTCAAGTACTTATACCTCTGGCACAACATCTGCTGAAACAGGTACACTCACAGCAGTAGCACTTCGTACCGCTAAAGGTGCGACTACTGCTGCTGGTACTGGTACTGTTACCACAGTAGCAATTATAGTAAAACGTAGTTCTACAACTACTTCGGGCACTGGCACACTTACATCAGCGGTTGTCAAGATAAAACCTGCTGCAACAGTCACTGCTGGCACGGGCACCTTAACGGTTGTTGGTCGTATTGCAATAGGAATATCAACTGCAACTGCTGGTACTGGTGCACTTACTGCTACTGGTATTACCACTAAACGTGGTTCTACAACTACCGCTGGCACCGGAACTCTTAATGTCACAGCACATGCCGTAGATAGCGATTCAACCTATACGCTGGTTACAGGAACTTTAAGTTCTAGCGCTTCCGCGAAGCGTAGTTCTGATACTGCAACTACAGGAACTGGCACCCTTTCGGCTAGTTCAATAGTCAAACGCTTTGGTGCTACAAGCACCGCTGGCACAGGTACTATAACTTCGGTTGTAATTAAGACTGTTAAAACAGGCTCCAGTTCTTCTCTTGCTGGAACCTTATCATCAGCACTTGCAGTAGTTTTCAAAGTAGCAACTACAACTGCTGGCACAGGAACCTTATCCTCGGCTGGAATTCGTACAGTCAATGAAACTACCGCAAGTACTCTTGCTGGCGCACTAGCAAATGATATGCTGGCTATCAGAAATATTGATACCAACACAAACGGCTTAGGTCTATTTAACCAAGCAGTTATTAAATTTGCCAATGCTACCACGGTAAGCAATCTTGTTGGAACCCTACGATCTAACCTCTTTAGATACAATCCAAAGATAGACCCTGCTCAGATTGACTACGAAGTCAGGTTGAGTTATCAACTATGGCAAGCCAATAACAAGAGCCTCTGGGTTGTAAAACTTGGAGAGCCTAGCAATAGGCAGGCTTCACTAACAGACAATACCACACGTAGGCGTGCCTACTTAGATCCAATTACTTGGATAACCACACTTAAAGACAATCTCTGGAAGGTTATAGAATGAGCATTACTTTTGAGCGCGAGAGCGTAGAATTTCAACCTGTAGTAGTGACCCGTGATGGCGTCGTTATTACCTCTGGAATTGCCACTTGTATCGCCCAACTGGGTGTTCGCCCTACTACCTTCATTCCTTCTGTTACGGTAGGAACTCAGGTTGGCTGTATGGTTAGCGGATTATCTGTTGGCTCCTACAATGTCTGGGTACAAATCACAGACTCACCTGAAATCCCTGTTAAGAACGCTGGATCCTTCACCATAGTATAGCCTTAAAACGCCCTACAAGGCCCTCTAGAGGCAAGAAACCCCCTGCTTAGGTATAATCACCTAGGTCAGGGGGTCTTTTGTTGTTTCTAAAGCATATTCCTTGGAGCCTTACCGCATCTCATACAGTAGATTCCTGCTCCTGTAAGAGAACTCCAGTACGAGTGACCGAAGAACCTACAGAGCCACATCAGTCTCTACCCCACGAACGATTGGCAAATGGGTAAATCCTGAGGACTTCATCATCGTTTTCTTTCCAATGTTCAATTGCATCGATCAGTTCATCCTCTGCTACTTCGAGTTCATCTAGGTGCTCATTCCAGATTATACCATCTTGGAATCCAATGGTGTAACCTCGCCCTTTATACTTCTCGATTGTATCGTTATCTATATCAATGGCAACTTTTTGATTGCTGATGTACTTATTCTTGGCTAGTATCCACCCTTCAAAGAAGGATCCTGCCATGATTGCCACCAGCAGTATTGCTAGTTCGGTTGTTTTCATATATCTCCTAATTATCAATTGATATTAATAATATATATTATATATAATAACCGCCCTTAAGGCGGTTATATATGTAGTTATTATTAATAATTTAATTATACTCATAACCAGAAAGCAAAGTCAATTTGATTAACCGATCACCCAGGAATCAATCAAAGTGACAACACCAATCCCAGGTGCTATGGTACTCCTATGGCAATAACAATCGAAAAACATACGCTCCCAGAGCATGCAAGTTACTCCGCTATCTCAACCTATCTCTCCTGTGGGTGGCAGTACTACCTAGGACGAGTCCTCAAGTTAGAAGAAGAAAACTCCGTTTGGTCCGTTGGTGGCTCTGCTTTCCACCGAGCAACTGAAATATATGATATGGAGACCCTATGAGCGATTCAATAGATTTATGGAACGACGCATGGGCAGTTTGTGTTGGGGATAAAGACCTGACCAACGCTCGAGTATCAGGCAGAGCAACCAAGGCTAATCCTAACAAGGAAGACGTCACCCAATGGCACAAGCAAGGTCCTGTCTTTGTACAGGATTATATCACATGGCGTGAAGCCAATCCGAACTGGAAGATCTGGAGAACACCAGATGGCAAGCCAGCAATTGAGTTAGAACTTGAAGTACCAATCGGTAACATTCCTATCAAGGTAGGCATTGACCGCATCTTTGATGTGGATGGCAAGTTGGTTATCATTGATCTAAAAACCTCATCAAGCGAGCAGTATCTCTCAAGCCTACAACTAGGCTTCTACAAGGTAGCAATTGAAGTCGCCTATGGCGTCTCTATAACACACGGCAATTTCTACATGGCACGCAAAGCAAGCATGACGGACTGGGTTGATCTAAGCGATTATACCTACGAGAAACTAGAGTACTTAGTCAATCAATTTGACAAAGCAAGAAAGTCTGGTATCTTTATTCCCAATGCAGCAAGTTGCAAGTTATGTGGCTTCAGCAAAGAATGTACATTTTCGTCGAAGAAAGAAGGATAGCATGGAACCTACAGTAACGGAAATCCTAGGGGCTTTTCAGTTAAAGATTATTACGGCAGCAGAAGCGCGTGAGCGCTTAGGCTTTACCAATGTACCAGCGGAGAACGCACCTGTTCCTCCCGTTGGAGCAGAAGGAATATACGTACAGGCACTATCAAGCGAGGGGTTAAATAATGGGCAATGATGACTGGAAGTTACAAGTATCTTACAAGACACCAAGCGGTGATCTGATTAACGTAAGAGCAAGCACGGCAGATGAACTATCTATTAACTTAGAAAGCATTGGCGACTACGCAACTCAGATTGCGTCTGTTCAAGCCAAGATAGCGGGCGCGTTTAACGCAACCCCTTTATCGACATCGAGTACCACTACAAGCACAATGCCAATGGCCTCATCTCCAGTGGCGTCGGCTCCTCCAGCGTCCGTTACGGCAGGCCCGACCTGCATACACGGAGCGAGGAATCACAAGTCGGGAGTCTCCTCAAAGACAGGCAAGCCTTACTCAATGTGGGTGTGTCCTCTGCCTCAGGGGCCAGACCAGTGCAAGCCAGTAAATTAGTAGACCAAGAATTTCCATTCTAGATTAGGAGGGGTAAATGCGTACATTAGCACGTTCTGTTGGCCGTGCCTCCATTGGTGGAGAACCCCTTCCTAGTCCCTTTAAGGCTTTCGATAGTACACAGATTGCTATTCGGAGATCTGAATTAACTATGATAGCAGCCACTCCTGGCGCTGGCAAATCTATGTTAGCACTAGCAGTAGCACTCAAATCAGGCGTACCAACTCTGTACATTTCTGCCGATACCAATGCACACACCATGGCGATGAGACTGGCATCTATGATATCTGGCAAGAGCCAAAGCGATGTTGAGAAATTACTCGTTACAGATGTTGGTTGGACAAGGGCTGTTCTCTCAAGGGGCAGCCATATTGTCTGGTCGTTTGAATCTAGTCCAACCTTAGAGGATATTGATGAAGAAGTCAAGGCCTTTGAAGAGTTGTGGGGTCACGCCCCTGAATTAATTATTGTAGATAACTTGATGGACGTAGCCACCGATGGTGGCGAGGAGTTCGCTTCTATGCGTGCCATCATGAAAGAATTAAAGTACCTAGCGCGAGCAACTAATGCAGCGGTTCTTGTACTACACCATACCTCAGAAGGTATCGTAGGTACACCCTGCCAGCCTCGTAGCGCTCTACAGGGCAAGGTAGCACAACTACCAGCTCTAATCCTAACCCTTGGACTTGTTGGTACCTCACTGGCCGTTGCGGTTGTTAAGAATCGCTATGGCAAGGCAGATGCTAACGGCACTTCTATTATGACATGGCTTGCTTTCTCGGGAGAGTATTGCTATATAGATGATATCCCTGAGAATGCCTAAGGAGAAATGATGGCAGTTAAAAAAGCAGTAGCAAAGAAAACAGTAGTTAAGAAGGCTAAGAAACCAGTTATAGATATAGAGGCATTTCAAGCAGCCTTTGTCGCATCAGAAAAAGTAATGAAAGAAAACTTAATAAAGTTGATTGAGTCTAAGTTAAAGAAAGAAACTAACTTTGATGCCAGAATGGCATACAAAACTTCCATTAAATTGATCAGGACAGGTACTTTAAATGACGTTGATTCTATTGATTCTACTGATAGTGATGAAGATATAAATGATGGTAACCAGAGCAAGCCACAAGGCTAGGGGAGCAACCTTTGAAACGGACACTAAAGATTTATTCAGAAGCAAGGGGTACGAATCAGAGCGCTTGGCCAGGACAGGTGCCAAAGATGAAGGTGACGTTATCGTACGGCGCTGGCTCGGACGTGAGCACGTGGTTATCGAGTGTAAAGCACCTGGAAAAGACGGAAGTATTAACTTATCTGGATGGCTTAGAGAGGCAAGCGTTGAACGCGGTCACTATGCTGATGCGCGAGATCTACATTCAGACACACTTGGAGTGGTCCTCATCAAAGCGCGAGGCAAAGCCATAGAAGATGCTTACTTAGTAATTAGATTGGGTGATCTGCTTTGAGTAATGACCTACCTGATATCGTCAAAGTGCTAGAGCACTATGGCGCTACCGTTCCAGGCGGACAACAGGTAAGTGTGAAGTGCCCATTTCATAATGACAAGCACGCAAGTTCTGGTGTTAATAAAAAAGAAAACATATTCAACTGCTTCACCTGCGGGGTGAGCGGTAACAGTTTACAGATAATTGCAAAGCACGAGGGGGTGAATATACATGAAGCAAGGATTCTCGCAGAAAGAATTACTGGCGAAAGCCACAGTCAACTACACGGCGAGCATAGAATTGGCAGCCGATTACCTAAGAAGTCGGGGAATCACAAGGGAAGTAGCACGAGCGGCGCAATTAGGCGTAGTAGAGCATCCTGAGGTTGGTCATGAACTATTCCAAGGCAGACTTTCAATCCCCTATGTTACTAAGTCTGGCGTAGTTGATCTACGTTTTAGATCTCTCAACCCAGCAGTCGAACCAAAGTATATGGGTATGAGTGGGGCAGTAACTAAGTTATACAATGTCAAAGATATTGACAGAGCAGGTGATTGGATAGGTGTATGTGAAGGTGAACTGGATACTATTACTCTCAGTCACTGTGTTGGGATTGCCTGTGTGGGAGTTCCTGGCGCTAACAGTTGGAAATCTCATTATACGAGGCTACTGGCTGATTTCGAGAGGGTATTTATCTTTGCGGATGGTGACCAAGCAGGTACAGAATTCGCTCGCGGTCTTTCAAAAGAACTCCCTGTGACAATAGTTCAATTACCAGATGGTGAAGATGTTAATAGTTGTTATGTTAAGTACGGTAAGGATTACCTAATAGAAAAGGCAGGACTAAATGAGTAAGTATGGTGAGTTACCTTCAATGGAAGGTGTTGAAAAGAAAATAATTAAGAAGTGCAGTTTCTGCGGACAGATATTTAATAGTATCTTTGAAGAAGCAGATCATCTACTTGAAAAGAATGAGACATCATTCGATCCCAAGTTTATTCTAACTGCTGAATCATCTATCAGAATGGGTAATCTACTTCGTACTTTTTATGCTAACGCTCACAAGCGAGAAGTCATTAAAGACTTGGCTGAAGAAGTCTACTCCCTTCTTTATCTAGCAGAAACAGATCCCGAGATGGTTGACTTTACATTGGATATGTTGATCGATGACTGATTCATTCGAGCAAGATGTTCACGCTGTGTTCTTGGAACTGGAAGCATTGCTTATCAGTAAACACCACGACTACGGCCCAAAGAATATCTCAGGTGCCCCAGGTGGCCCACACAATGGCTTGCGAGTGCGTCTCTATGACAAGTTAGCACGCTTAAATAATTTATTTGATGAAGGCTCTGAGCCTCAGCATGAACCAATCGAAGACTCATACAAAGATGTTGCTAACTATGGCGTCATTGGATTGTTAGTTCAAAGGGGACTGTGGCCTAAATGACAACAGTAATTGGTATTCAATATGACGACAAGGTTGTTATCGCAGCCGATAGTCGGACATCAGATAGTAATGGGCAGATATGGAAAACAACCGCTAAAGTAGGCGTAAATGGCTCGTTTTTGCTTGCTGGGGCAGGGGATTGCTTTCCTCTAGACATCGCTCAGTACTTGTGGAAGACACCAATTCCTACAGTAAAAGATTACAAAGACCCCACTCGCTATATGGTATCAATCGTTATTCCATCCTTGCGTAAGGCAATGGAGGCTAATGGATATACCAAAGATCCAAATGATAAAGACGCTGGGTTTGATATCTTAATTTCTTTTGGTGGAAATTTATTTATTGCTGGTGATGGTTGGGATGTAAACATCCCTAATCATAACATCGCTTCGATAGGTAGTGGTGGTGCTTATGCGCATGGTGCGCTGAGTGCTGGTGCTTCAATTGAAGATGCAATGAAGATCGCAGAAGAAAACGATAACAATTCTGGTGGACCATTCATCATACTAGAACAAAAGAAAGTAGGAAAGTAAATGGCCGAAAAAGTATACGGACCTTACAAGGGTTCAAAAGCAAATGGAGGGCGTCCTATTGTTGTCATCAAAAAGAAAGTCAACGGCAAGACTGTTACTACATCTGAGAATGCTGCTCGTGCACTATACGAAAAGAAAACAGGTAAGAAACTTCCAAAGAACGTCGACGTCGACCATAAGAATAATAAAGGCCGTGTCGGCGGTAAGAAGAATGACAAGATGAGTAACCTCGATCCTCTCTCGCATGGTGCTAACGTCGCCAAAGAGAACAAAGTGCGAGGTAAAAAGAAGTGAAAGTCATAGTCGCTATAAGCGACATGCAGGTTCCATACCACGATAAGCGTGCCGTTAAGAACCTAATCGAATTCGTCAAAGACTTTAAGCCAACAGAAGTAATCACCGTTGGTGATGAGATGGACATGCAAACTATCTCTCGTTGGTCAGCAGGTACAAGTCTTGAGCACGAAGGTTCAATTGGTCAAGACAGAGATGAGACGTGTCGAATCCTTGAGCAACTTAATGTTTCTCATATGGCTCGCTCAAACCACACAGATCGATTACTTAATACAGTATCGATGCGTGCACCAGGCTTGTTTGGATTGCCTGAACTAAACATCCAGAATTTTTTTCGCATGAAAGAGTTAGGAATTAAATATCATGAAGATCCGTATGAACTCGCACCTGATTGGCTCCTTATGCACGGCGACGAAGGAAATGCTTCTTCGACTGCAGGCGTTACTGCTCTTAATCTTGCTAAGCGCTCTAACATGTCTGTCATTTGTGGCCACACTCATCGTCAAGGTTTGGTTCCTTATAGCCAGAGCCACGGCGCTGGTACTACTCGTACCATCTGGGGTTTTGAAACTGGCAATCTTATGGATTATTCAAAGGCTAAATACATCAAAGGTGGACTTTTTAATTGGCAACAAGGATTCGGCGTCCTCTATGTCGATGGACAAAAAGTAACTCCTGTCGCAGTCCCAATCCAGAAGGATGGTTCATTCATCTTTGCGGGGTATAAGTGGGGTTAAATCAAGCGTATGGTATTCCATACAGCAAGGACATTAAATGAAATGGGATCGTATCGAACCCTGGCAATACATCGTAACTAGCGTAGCGAGTGAGTATCACAAGCATTACGATATGTGCGATTTAGAAGACATCAGGCAAAATCTATACGAGTGGTTCCTTACTCATCCTAATAAATTAGATGAATGGGAAGCCCTTGGCAAGAAGGACGCCAAGAATCTTATCTATCGCTCATTACGCAATCAAGCGCTTGACTATTGTCAGTATTGGAAAGCGAGAACTCTTGGATATGAAGTTGATGATCTATTTTATTACACACCTGAGATGGTGGAAACGCTTTTGCCGTCAGTTCTTTTGGGGAGCGTAGCCACACTACCAGTGCTCAATCTAGGTAAAACAGGTAAGTCATCCACTCTCGCAGAGAGCGGTAATCTATCGACAATGATAGCCGAACTCGAAAAAGTTTGTGTTGGATTATCGGCAGAAGACAAGAATGTAATCAACCTCCGTTTCGCATTGGGATATGAGTATCCAGAAATAGTTAAAGAGTTAGATCTTAATACCGAAGACGCGGCACGCCAACGCGTGCGCAGGGCAGTCAAAAGAATCATCAATAAGTTGGGCGGATATAAGCCGTTCAAAGATGAAGATGAATCCTCTTCGGAAGAAAATCTCGAAACTCCCGAAGAGGATACCATCGTTGAACTATAGGTCGAACTCGTCCTCATCATCATCGAGGGCGAGATCAACTTCTAGTTCCGCAGGGTCAGTCCACAATTCTTCTGCGTATTCGTCCATATCATCATCAGATGGTACATAGAATTCATCATCATTAGTCGGCATAGAGAGCCACCAAATCATTTAAGAAATCCATAGCATCACCATAGTCGTCCTCCGATAATCCAGCATCAATCAACATCTCTTTCATATCGGTAGCACTATCTATTAGTTCTTGTAGATCCATTTATCCTCCTGTCTTGTAGAACCCACTGGCATTAAACTGAATGCCAGGTACTGAGTATACCTGATTCATAGGCTTATCGCAACAGATTGGACTGCTTGCCTCAGCGTGTATAGACCGCTCAAGCGTCTGTTGTGTATGGCATACCATACACTCATAATCATACGACGGCATTGTACACCATTTCGTACATTTTATATTCCGCGTATTGGAAAGTACCCACAGGGTAGTCCTCCTTATTCTTTCCGCTTCTTAGCATTCTCTCGGCAGGTAGCATACCGCCCCAGATTCCCCAATAAAGGTTTTTCTTGAGCATACCTAACTCTCCGCATTTGATCATAACGGGGCACTCAAAGCAAGTATCTATCGCTTCTTTTACATCGCTGACCAATTTCTTATTTCGTTTGGGTGATACCGCCCCAGGCAAGAGAACAGTAAACCATTTATCAGGGTCGGTTGAGCACGGCGTATTCACCTGTTCTCCTTTTCTCTAGCATTAGTTGTTGTAGGCTTATGTAGTTGTCTAGATTCTTTACGATTCTTTTACTAAGCCTCATAGCGTCATCTTTGTTGTAGCCATAATAATACAGCGTATCGTAGACTTTGTCTACTCTAGGGTTCACGAAGTTACCATTTTCATTTCGGTCATATCTTCATCAACCAGAAATTCATCTAGGTCTTCACTAGACATCATCTTGTAAGACGCTTCTTCTTCGGTATCAGCCCTAATTGAGTAGGTCTTGGTTACTTTAAATATATATTCTTTAGTCATTATTCATCTCCTTCCTCCAAACAGTAGTCTCCAGAGTTATGTGAGCAACTACAATTATTGAATAGATATTCACAGCATACGCATAGAAGGCAATCCTCGCAATCGCAGTCGTCGGTGTGTTCGCTATCATAGCAGTCATCGCACTCGCAATCCGAGTCGTGGTGGTATTCGTCCCAAGGATCACGCGACGAATGACGGCGGTCGTCATTATCTCGCTCTCGTCTACTGATTACATCTCTAAGAAATTCCATTAGTACCACCCTTTCCGTCGCCAGTGATGCCAAGCATTACAAGGCGTTTGATATTTATAGTAGATATATTGTAAGCCACGCTCAATTTGAAGTGGCGGTTCTGTCTTGTTGGACATACCTAACATCTGTGGTATGCCACCAGCATACTTGCCCATAACTTTTACAGGGTTGTGCGCTTTGGGATCCCACGCCGATTCCTTGCCCCACAAGTTAGACAGACAGGCAAATTGCTGTGAGGCGAATACCTCAATCCTATCTCTTGCGAAGGCAAGGCTATCGGTGCGTGTCCAAATCGTTTGTGTTGGTTTACTATTTTGGTCTATGACGGCAGGCCATAGCATTGATAGTGCTACCAATACACCAGCAGTAGTGATGATCATAACAACTCTAGTCTTATTCATTATTACTCCAAGGTAAAGTGTTGGCGAGTAAATCATAAGACCGAGCCAATGATTCGTTACCAGACTTACGCGCTAATTCACCACGCGCAAGATAGTATTTTCTTTTGCCATCTGCTTTGGGATTCTTATCCTTCAACACCATCACTCCATTATTAGTGAGGTAGTTTAGAACCGTACTAACAACATCATTAAGTGGCACATTTCTCATTGGAAAATCGTCGCCGTGCTCAGCAGAAAATGTAAGCCCAGCCTTGATTATTGCTACTCTAAGAGTGGTTTCTTCGATCATCATAACTCCTAACTGTATGGTATTCCATACACTCTAGCAGAAGTAACTGACCCCATTACAGAGCCAGTTACCCCACATTTTATTGGTTAGCGAATAGAAGCGTAGACTGGCTCTACATATCCTTCAAGTCGTGAAGCGCGAGTGGTCTTACCTGATTGAATATGTAGGTAGCGACCTGATGGTAGTGATACCCATACTGATGAATCTTTGAAGCGATCGTTACCTTTGATTGCCTTAACAATCTCTAGTGGTGCTGATGGAGTGGTGGCGCGTTGTGCTTCGAACTCAAGAGCATCGAGTTGTGAAGCGATTTCAGCCAATAGTTGGCTAATTGGTGCTGTATTCATATTTATTTCTCCTCTGTTGGTAGGTTAGTACAACATACTATCAGGTATTTCCTGATAGTAATTCTTGTTTGCTTTAGATGTTTCTGCTGGCGTATAGCACATACAGAAACCAGCAACATCTCCGCACTCATAACACCCACGACATACTGGGCAGTATTCCGATTCGAGATCGTTGCCTTCGACTATGTTATTACAATTAGGACATAGGAAGCCTTCCCAATCATCATTGCCTAATAACTCTAGTGTATCATCAAGTGGAACCGAGGTCAAGATACCTTTACTCTCCTTGGGTGGTCTGTAGTCATAGCCCCAACCTGAATCGCACCAACCTGAATCGTACTGGTATGGCTTTGGGTGATAGCGGTAACTATCATACACAGGCGCAGGTCTGTGGTAGGTATTAGACCACCATATGCCGTCGGTATCCCAAGAGCCAGCCTTCTCGTTAATTATATACAAGTTAGACTTAGCCTTAGGGTCGAGCGTAAGTATAGCCATCTTGCTACCAGTAGCCCAACTCTCGATCATTGTCCACACTCTATCGTCATCAAGGGCAGAAACACCACCGATCAACGGCAATACTTCTTCCGCAAATACTCTAGAATCTGAGCGTCTATCGTCGGGCTTCATTGGTAAATCTAACATACCATTGTGCGCTAGGTAAGTCAGACTACTATCGCCAACCTTGAAAGGGTGGCAGTTGCCTTCATTTTTAACGCCGTGCGTAGCGATACGGCAGTGCCATATTGCGTAACTGTCTGGATATTGCGCTCGCAATTCCAAGAACCTGTTAATGGATTTCTTGGCAGACATTGTGCGCTCGGAGATAATTTCATCTCCAGCGATAATGGCGAAGCCGAACCCATCAGGGTTACGACAAGCACCTTGTAATAATTCCTCCCTTGTGGGAGTGGACTTAGCGTCGCAGACTACTAATAAACAAATGATACACCTTCTCTCTACGCGTCGATTATTTGATGTTCGATGGCTTTTAAGTTTACAGCCTTAATGCTAGGCATACGATCTAGCAGTTCAGGGTAGAGTTTCCTGCGTATGGTACACCATACAGCGAAGTCCTCCCAGTTATACCAGTCATCACCCGATATTGGAATATCGCGTGTGTATTCCACCATAGCGTGAGCCAGACCGAGGCTCGATTTTACTCCGCTAGGGTTCATTGTGCCACGCATAAAGCGCAACTCTAGTGTCGCTTCTTTGTTTGTGTTGACTGCGGTGTACTTATCTCCGCCGTCTAGGTCATCTCCACCCTTGGCTTCAAGGGTAAAGACAGGCTTGTCGTATTCATCAAATCCCCATACATCATTGAAGCGGGCATAGGACGACTTGCGCCCACCGAACTTCATCATCATCTCAGAGTTACGATATACGAACTCGATGAACCTGTGCTGATGGGCACCATTATTAAATCCTGTGCGAGAGATGTGGATATGTAAGCCACAAGTGCCAGAGTCCCACGATCTCGCTTCATAATCCTTACGCAATCGGTCAATGGTATCCCAAAGGACATCAGAATCGTTGCGATATGCTTCATAAGTATGCGGTTGAGTAACTATCTCGAAGCCACCGCCGATACTGGAATCGTGCTTTAACTGTGCTATCTCAGGCTCTTGAAGCCTAGTCATAGCGAATAATGCGGCATCACCTATAACTGTGCGTGAAACCTGAGTTTCTAACTCGAAGCCGAACCATAGATTTTTATCAGACGAGCCGTGAAATACAAGATTGGGTACGCAACTGTATTCGTGGATAGGATTACTTGTTGAACCAGCACCACATTGGCAACGGCGCAAGTTACCTTCCACATCACGATTACAACTACGACAGAAAATATCATTGAGATATGTGAACACTCCACAATCACATTGTCGCAGGCTACCTTTCCAACAATCATTTATATAGCAGTAAGAACCGCCATAGAAACGGATTAGGTGGTCATCTATCTGCTCGGTTGGATAGCGCGTACCGCACTCGCCACACTTACAAGAGGCTTGTCTAACGCAACTGCCACACCAGCGTTCTAGCGTGGTTTCGTTGCGCGTACCAACTTCAACCTTGTAGCGGTAGCCCTTCTCCATATGCTCACCACATCTAGCGCAAGGCACTATCGGCTGAACTTCATCATCAGTAGTCATTTTATCTCCTTTCGTTAGTAGTTCGAGTGTATGGTATCCCATACACCTTCAATCATTTACTGCTCTCTATTCAGTTATAGGTACTATTCTACACCATCAACGACCTTAGGTCAAATCGCTCAAGGGTACAGAAAATTCTTACAATCTTGGCTCATCTTGTCTAGTGGCACTTTACACTTATCAGGCGTAGTCGCGCCCATAGCCCACCATATAAGACCAAGCACAAGCAAGGCGAATATAACGCGCTCAATTTTCATCAACATAGTAATCATCTCCATAGAATACGGCGTAAGCCTGTGCCTTTAAGTTTGTGTCGAAATTTTTCTGCGCTTGGCGCAAGTTAGCCCTGCGGTGGCGCTCATCACGCCTATCTTGTAGGCGGTCATCAGTAATCGTGCGGGTTGAGTGGCTCATTATTGTCCCTGCTCGTCCATTATGCGACGGCGTTCTGCTTCACGCTCTTTGCGATTGAACTCACGCTCGATTTGCTTTATCTCAAGTTCAGCCCTAACTTCTGCGTACTCAGCGAGCCACGCTTCAAGTTCAGCGATTTCGGTATCTATATCCTTTGGAACTTTACGCTTCAAGCCTTCAAGCACAGTTGCTTCATCAGCCAAGCCCTTACCTGCGGGGTGGTTAGCCTTTGATTTATCTCTAGCCTTGCCCTTATTACCGCTACTTGATGTTGCGTATATCTCGTTCATTTTAACTCCTTCTGTATGGTATCCCATACACTTGAGGTTCGGGATAGTTCCCTTGCCATTAACTCAATTATAGCCTAGTCAAGCCCTTAGGTCAAACCAGTATGCGCTAGGCGTATGGCATACCATACATCAGCAATCATCATCAACCATCAAAATTTGTGTTGGAAAAAATCGTGAGCCATCAGCGAACCGCCATCATCAGGCATCATTGTCCATCAAAGTTTGTGTTGGACGAAAATTTTAGGGTAAAAAAATAACCCCGACCCTTTCGGGTCGAGGCTATTTTCTCTGGAACTTTAGGCGTTAGCCTTTACTTTGTCCATTGTCTTGATGAGCGTGGACACGCTGACTAACTTCTTGATTAACGCCACGCGACCCTCAGCATTTAAGCGTTCGGCGATTTCGAGAAGGTAATCGCCTAGTTCGTCAATAGTTGCGGGTGCTTTGGCGGTTGCCTTGCTGTCTGGCTTTGCTGTTCGAACTGTCTTTGGCAGACTTTCGGCTAATAGTTCTGGCGTGTCGAACTCGGCAACCTTAGCGCGAGCAGTATTCGCGCCATAGGCGCGGTCTGCCTTCTCTGCCATTGCGTACACTTTGGCGAAAGTATGCGTATTTTCGATATCGGGGAATTGTGCCACGATAGCATTGAAAGTTGCGAAATGCTGAGCCTTTGTGGGTGTGATATCGGCAAGCGATATTCCGCACTCTTTCTTTGCTTGCTTGATTGAGTCTTGAATTTGGCGGACGGAATAGTCGCTAGAAATCGAGACGAACCCGAAAGAACTTTGTCGGGTCGCTTGCGCGATATCTACATAGGCTGAAACAAGCAGGGAAACACTTTGTAGTTCTGCTTTTGGTGCTGATGTCTTTGTAGTCATTTTTTAACCTTTCGAGATTTTGAAATTGTGCGCGCGATTTACGCTCACAAGATGAGTTTAACATACTTTCCCTGTAGGGCATACCATACGGCGATTTTTAAGATGAACAGAAGATGAATTCGCCCTGAGATATTGCTGAGTGCTTCCTGAGAAATACCTGAGAATTTGTGTTGGCTGAACCTGAGAGTTTCCTGAGAATTGTCTGGTGCTAAGTTACTGGTGGGTAACATAGATATATAAGTTACTGATGAGTAATATAGAGGTGAGTAAGTTACTGGTGAGTAATAAACGATAGTACCTTTCCCAGCATACTCACAGGATATTCTCAGACTATGGGGCAAGCGTGGCTCTGAAAGTAGATAAAACGATAAGTAGATTTGTCGACTTTTGACCCGACCCCCTTTTAACTATGATAGGGATTAGGTATTAGTATCCACTAAAATATTTTTGATAAATATAATCCCCCCTATACATATAACAGAATTGTTATAATCCATTTTGAGCGTAAAACAGGGCACATTTGGTGCCCCTAAAAAGATTTTTTAAAATAAAAGTCGGTTTTATATCAAATATACAGGTTATCTATAGTATATAGATAATATAATATAAGAACGCAAAGCGTTCCGTTTGAACTTCACGCTTTGCTTTAATCAATCTTTTAGATATATATACTTACCCTAATTATGCCAAAAAACAATACCCCAATCTTAGTACCAAACCAACCCCTAGGCGGAGGTTATAATGGCCTCCACTAAATCGCACCAATACACCACAGCCAAGGGATCCACACGGACCCCCAAGGAAGCCAAGCAGATCATCATAGATCTAATCCAGGCAGGTTCTACTGTAGACGATGCCTGCAAGGCGGCGGGTAAGTCACCCAAATCTTACGAATATTACAGAAGTACAGATACCCAATTCAAAGAAGCAATCGACCTAATCCGTGGAATGCAAAAACGTCAAGGTGTCCTTCTTGGCGATGACGCCAATATATCCTTTGAGGATTTTCGGGAAAAGTATCTCCTTTCAAAGACTTTCCCTCATCAGTTAAACATGACCGACCTGCTTGATGATAAGCCACCTCGCTGGATCCACCCCTCGATGACATATGAGCAGGGTGAACCCCAGTTCGTTCTGATCAACGTACCGCCAGACCATGCCAAGTCAATGACCGTATCTATTGACTATGTGACCTACCGTGTCTGCGTAGATCCAAATGTAAGAATTAAGATTGTTTCAAAGACCCAGACGATGGCTTCCGAGTTCCTCTACGCCATCAAGCAAAGATTGACTAACCCAACCTGGGGAGATCTACAAAAGCGCTTTGCCCCACCTGAAGGGTGGAAGGCTACCGCTGATAAGTGGACCACCACAGAGATCTACCTAGCCCGTAACTCCTCCGAAAAGGATCCTACGATCCAGGCTCTTGGTATCGGTGGTCATATCTACGGTGCCCGTTCAGATTTGATTATCCTTGACGACTGTGTTACCCTCTCCAATGCTGGGGAGTATGAAAAACAACTTCGTTGGATTCAACAGGACTGCGTAACCCGTCTTGGACCTTTTTCAAAGTTGCTCGTTGTAGGTACACGCGTTGACCCGATTGACCTTTATAAAGTACTGCGAGACGATACTCGCTACCCAGAAGGCGAATCCCCTTGGACATATCTGGCTATGCCAGCAATCCTTGAGGTTGATGAAGATCCCGCCAATTGGGTTACTTTATGGCCTAAGTCTGACCGACCATGGCTGAAAGATCCAACCCCCGCTGATGAGAATGGCTACTTCCCAAGATGGGATGGTCCACATCTAAAGCGCCGTCGTGCGATCCTTGATCCACGTACCTGGGCAATGGTATATCAGCAACAAGATGTTTCTTCGGATGCTATCTTCCACCGTGAAGCCGTACAGGCTTCCATTCAAGGAATGAGAGCGCCAGGTCCCTTTGTCAAAGGTGCCCCAGGTCATCCCAATCTAGAACATGATCCTTATGTTATTTGCTCTATGGACCCTGCGATGAGCGGTGATACATTTACCGTAGCCTACGCTGGAGACATTAAGACTAAAAAGCGCTATGTGATGGAAGCCTCCAAGATGACGGCTCCAACCCCAGCCAAAATTCGTGAATTGATTAAATCCTGGACGTTAACCTATCGACCTAAAGTCTGGGTTATCGAAAAGAATGCTTTTCAACTATTCCTTACACAGGATGAAGAAATCAACCAGTTCCTCGCTAGCCGAGGTATCCGACTTGTCTCGCACTACACAGGTGCTAACAAGATGGATGGTGAATACGGTGTAGCCTCTATGGCTACCCTGTTTGGGCACGTAGATGACCATGGTAAGCACATGGGCGATAATCTTATAGAGTTGCCACGGTCCGTTGATGAATCCATGAAGGCTCTAGTTGAGCAACTCGTTACCTGGTCGCCAGGAACTAAGAATAAATCCGACGGACCGATGGCGCTTTGGTTTGCTGAAACCCAAATGCGTAACTATATTAACCAGACTGGTGTCTACCAAGAGACCTGGATTAGAAATCCCCATGCTACTCGGGGGGACCTTGCCAAGCGCAGGGTCGTTAACCTCGACGAATGGGAAGAAATGAACAATAAAATTGCGGCTAACGGAGGATATCTATAATGGCTCTAAGCATTGATGAGGTGAGTGAGAAGGTCCGCAAGATAAAGGATCATTCACATCGCCGCGATGCACGTTGGCAGGACCTTTTGGCTATTCGCCAAGGCGATATCCAGAATGTATTCCCACAATTATTCTCAGATGATTTCCCAAAGCCAATGGTATCTAACTTTATCGACGTCGCGGCACGCGATATTGCTGAAGTAATTGCTCCACTTCCTACTTTTAGTTGCATGACTAATAACGTTAATAGCGATACAGCCCGTAAAAAGGCCGATAAGCGCTCTATGATTGCTGCTGGTTACCGCGATGCTTGTAGTTTGCAGACCAAGATGTATTCTGGTGCAGATTACTACATCACATTTGGTATGCTGCCGTTCATTATTGAACCAGATGAGACTGGCAAGCGCCCAATGATCCGCATTGAGAGCCCAGTCGGGGCTTATCCAGAGTTTGATCGCTTTGGAAAATTGCTGTCGTACACTAAGCGTTACTTTAAACCAGTACGCGACCTAGTTAATCAGTTCCCTGAGTTTGAAGGCCAGATTCGTAACAAATACGAGAAGCGTTCTTCTAATCGTCAGATGGAAATGTACCGTTATCAGGATAAAGATCAGACTTACCTGTTCCTACCTGAACGTAATAACCTTGTTCTTGTCCATATGCCAAACCTTATGGATGAAATCCCAGTTGTTCTTGCTGTCCGCCCTGGCGTAGATGACGAGACACAGCGTGGTCAGTTTGATGATATCATGTGGGTACAAGTTGCCCGTGGTCGTTTTGCTAACTTAACCTTAGAGGCTGCACAGAAATCTGTTCAGGCTCCATTTGCTCTACCTTCTGACGTTAATACCGTTGAGATTGGGCCAGATGCAACAATCCGTTCTGCTAACCCAGAAAAGATTCGTCGCGTTGAACTTAATATCCCACCTGGTCTTTTCCAAGAATCACAAGAACTAGATCATGAACTTATGGTTGGTTCTCGCTACCCTCAGGGTCGCCTAGGACAGCAATCAGGTTCTATTGTAACAGGCAAGGGTGTTCAGTCTTTGATGGGTGGGTTTGATACCCAAATCAAAACTGCTCAAGCCGTCTTAGCAGATACATTCCGCAAGGTTATGTATGTTTGCTTTAAGATGGATGAGACCTACTGGCCTGATATAACAAAGGAAGTACGCGGCATTAATGCTGGCGCTCCTTATGAAATCAATTATACTGCCAAAAAGGACATCAATGGAGATTACCATTGCGATGTTACTTATGGCCTCATGGCTGGGCTAGATCCCAACCGTGCTTTAGTTTTCGGCTTGCAGGCCCGTGGAGATAAATTAATCTCACGCGATTTCTTGCGCCGTCAAATGCCGTGGGAACTCAACATTACCGAGGAAACACAGCAAGTAGAAGTAGAAGAACTGCGCGATGCGGCCATTTCGATGATAGGTGCCCTCGCTGGCGCGCTACCTCAAATGGTAATGCAAGGGCAGGACCCATCTAAGATTCTCACTTCATTGGCTCATGTTATTAAAGGCCGTCAAGAAGGTAAAGAGATTGAGATATTGGTGCAAGAGGCGTTCGCGCCTGAACCTGCACCTCAAGGTCCCCCTGGTGTTGAGCCATCGCTTCCTGGACAGCCGCCCGATACGGGTGCGTCAGGACCAACTTCCGCTCCACCAGGGGCCTCTCAAGGTCAACCACCATCAATGGAATCATTATTAGCAGGGATGAACCAATCGGGAAATCCTAGTCTAAGCGCTGGCATTCGTCGGCAAACACGTATCTGACGGGATACGCGTAACTAACCTATAGGAGATACACAATGGCATATACAACAAATGTACCAAAGCCTGCTAACCAAGGTGGACACGGTTCCGCCCCAACTCAAGCAGCAAATATCCAAGCAAAGAAGACAGCCGCAGAACCAGGTATGGAAAAAGTTCTATACAGCGCAGAACCAAAGGGTTTTGGCGGATCTAAGAAAGCCTAAGTTTAACTAAAAGAACGGTAAAAAATGACTGAAGCCTGGACACGTAAAGAAGGAAAAAATCCTGCTGGTGGCTTAAATGCTAAAGGCAGAGCATCTTATAAAGGCGGCACTCTAAAACCCCCTGTAAAGTCAGGAGATAACCCTCGTCGGGCATCTTTCTTGGCACGCATGGGTGGTGCCCCAGGTCCAGAGCATAAGCCTAATGGTGACCCTACTCGCTTGTTGTTATCACTTCAAGCGTGGGGGGCATCATCAAAAGCAGATGCTAAAAAGAAGGCTGCTGCTATCAGCACACGTAACAAAGGTAAAAAATAATGCCATCAGGTGGAAATAGAACACCAGCAAATCCAGCACCATCTAGCGGTCCTGGCGCTCTATCACAACGTACTGATGGTGGACCTGCTTCAAAGCAAGCCGCTCGTTATATTGCAGGTGGCGACTATGGAGATGCAGGACTTATGGGCATTCAACAAGGTGCACCTATGGCTGCAACACCAACACCACAACCACAACCAGTTCAAATGCAACAACAGGAACAAAGACCACAAGTTGTACCGCTTACTGCTGGTACACAACGTCCAGATGAACCTATAACATCAGGAGCCGATGCAGGCCCTGGTCCTGGTTCAGCATCTTTAGGATTACCACCACTAGAACAACAAGGTGGGTCAACTGGTCGCTCTACAGTACAAACTTTTGCACAACGCCCAGACGCGTCACCACAACTTAAGCAACTTGCAGCTAACCTAGGGGGTTAAATCATGGCAACAATGCCATCCACTCCCCAAGCACCACAGCAGCCACCAATACAGCCATCTGTAGATAATGCTAATAGCATTGTTTCAGAACACCCTTGGATGGCACAACAATCCCCTGAGATTACGGCTGATGCAATTTCTAATGGTGCTTCACCAGCGCAAGTAGATATATTAGATCATACAAGTAAAACTGTGGCAATTGGTAATGCAATAACACAACATCAAGAAATTAACAACTCTCATTCTCTTTGGGCAGATGCTCTTGGTGGTGTAACTAATCTTGCTTCAACAATAGTTCATAAACTTGGTGCAGATGTCCCAGGTTTTAAACAAGTCACTTCTTGGGCCAACTCAGGCATGCAAGAAATGCAAAAAGATTTTAAATTTATTGGAGCGATCTACAAAGATCGTGGGCTTGGTGAAGGTTTACTTGCTACTGCTGGCATTGCCGCAGGAGGCATTTTAGGATCGCTTATTGGTCCAGAAGGTACTGTAGGTGGTACGGCTTTAGCCGCTAGCCTATTAGGTGCTACACTTGGTGCAGATATTGCTGGTGTAGGCGAGCGTCAAATCCTTGGCCGCGTTATACCAGACTTTAAACAACCTATGGCTCAATCTAATGATCCTAAGTTTATTATGAACCCAGGACATGTAGTATCAAGCGCTCTTGCAAATATTACTGGCTGGAAATCTCTTACAGACACCAATCATGGTTGGGGTCAAACTGTATCAGGTCTTACCGATATGGCTTTTGACTTTAAAACAGATCCTTTTATTGTATTAGGTAAGTTCACTGGGCTTGTTAAAAGCGGTGGACTGCTTACTGGTGTTTCTAAAGATGGTGTACAGGTTGGCATTAAAGTCAACTCACCTCTTGCTAGTTCGGCTCAACCAATCTCTGATTTTCTTGTTAAGAACTCAGGTGTTCAGTATAACCTAGAGGGTGTGCAACAAGCATACGAATATGGTAAGAACATTCAAACTGGTGGCCTTTTAGGCAAAGTTGGTAATATACTTAATCCATTTACTGGAGCAGCACAGAATTTCTACCGCGCAGTTCAAACTATTGTAGACGAAAAGAACCCAGTAGCAATTCAAGATATGTTTCCAGGTTCAAATTTTTCAGTCAATATAGCACAGAAACTTGCTAAGGCTAACAACGCTGATGCTGTAGTAAAGATTATTGGTAATTCTATGAATGCCAAAACCCTTTTAACTAATGGTGATTTGCAGGGTGTAGCCAATCGTTTAGTACTTCCTACACAGGCTTTGCCTCGTGTTATAGGTACTACAATTACAGATAAGATTCTTCAAAAGGCAAATGATCCAAGTCTTGATATGACATCAAACCTACTACTTTCTAAAAAAGTTGCAGTTAAAAATGCTGACGGTGAGTTTTTAGATGTTAATGGCGATGTATGGAATTCTGCTTCAAATGTCGACAAAGCATATCAACGTGTAGGTGGTGGCCTTTATTCAAAGGGCCTTGATGGAACATACAACCCATGGAACCCACTTGCTGGCAAGATACGTACATTTACTGGGTATAAGGCTCTAACTGTAGATCCAATCTTAATGACGCAAGAAGCAACTAAGTTTAACTGGGAAAGCCCAGATGCTTTTACCGCTCTATATAAAATGGCTCGATACACTATGGGCAAGAGCGCTGCACTAGAAGCAGCAAGCAATGTAATGAAATTTAAAGGCCAAGACGCTTTGTTGAATACACACTATTCACAATTGATTAAAGAAATGGCCAAGGCTGGCGGTATCTCAGAAGACGCAAATGTCATGAGAAACGTTATGTCTCAAATTCAACGGGCCACTCAATCTGGCAAAGATGAATTAAATGCTTATGGAACCTTGGTTAAGGGGTCACCTACACCAGGCACTATAATGAGAGATACTCTAGACAAAGACGGTAACGTAGTTCCTGGAGTTGAAAAACAAGTAGCCCTCAATGAAAGTCAACTTGGCGGCGCTGCAATCATTAACTATAAGCAACTTCGCAAAGCCATTCAAGAGGCCAATACTTACAGCCGTATGTATTCTAAGGCTGATGATTTCTTTACATGGTATACTGAAAAAGCATTTGCTCCCCTTACGCTATTTACAACAGGCTTTGGCCTTCGCGTAGCAGGTGGAGAAGCAATGCACCAGATCATGCGTAATGGTCTTGGCAACTATTTACAAAATGTTGTTGTTGCAAACGGTCTCCGTTACAATAGAGATCTTATTAGCAATGCAGCCACAAAAGAGGGACTTGTTAATCATGTCGCTAATGCGATTGTAGACGGTTCAACTAAAGAAGATATAGGCAGAACTGCTGGTCTAGATCATACGGTTGCAGAAAATGAAATGACAAGATTTGTTAAAGACAAAGAAGGCCTATGGGATAAGTGGAATATACCACGCCCAGTAAGTTACATTTCTTCTAAGATGGCTCCATATATTGCTAAAGATAAATTAGCAGTTATGGCTAAATACCAATCACTCATGACTATTGTTTTGCCTAGTTCTATGACTGCCACTCACATGGCCAAATTATCTTCTGCTACTGAAGAAGAAGTAAATACACTTGCACAACTTATGCGTGGAACCAAGGCTGGTCCTGGGGCTAACCCATTACAGATGTTTGATTATCTGCACTCAAGTTATCACCCATATTGGGCTATTCAATTAAATAACTGGTCTAAGAGTGCTTTTGGTAAAGACATTGCTAGCGATTATTTAAAACTTGCGCAAAAGCCTGGTTTTAATAAACTTACTACTGAAGCCAGATGGTTAAAAGTTCAAGCCTTACATGAGGCTCGCCTTAACGATCTAAGCCAATATAAAGACCTTCGTGGTCGCATGGTTGGTCTTAACTCAGGAGACCCAGCATCATTTGCTGCTAACCAAGTACAGTCTCTTCGTGGCCTTGTTGAAGGCGAAGATATGACTACGCACTCATGGCTCATTAAAAATATTGCCGAAGGCAAAAAGACTATGGTTAGCGATTTACGCGAAGTCAAAGTAGATCAAAGTCCAAAGGCTATGTTTGGTCGCGTTGCTCCAGATTTTACTGGTAATATATTTGACAAGGTTATTGATGCTGGACACCGTAATATTATCGCTCCAATTATTGACCATATTTCGCGTGAACCAATCTTTAACCATTATCTTTATGAAAACTTCCGCAGATACCAACCCCTTATGGAAAAAGGTATTTTAGGCGAAGATGAGGCTTTGCGCCTTTCTGGACAAGCAGCAGTTGGAAATATTCTTCCGCTTATTCACAATCCAGCATTGCGCTCACAGATGGCCATAATCCATCGTAACTTAGTTCCATTCTATTTTGCTCAAGAGCAGGCACTAAAGCGTGTTGGCCGATTAATCTCAACCAACCCAGGTGCTCTTCGTGAATTCCAAATGATTCAACAGGGTATTAATAATCCGGGATTTGTTCACACAGAACCTAATGGACAGCAATATATTGTTTATCCAGTTATTGGTGAATTTGGTAACGCGCTTGCGCGTGGTATGGATGCCTTAGGATTTAAGCAATATGTAGGCCTGCCGTCATCTATTACTGGTAGCACTTCTTCTTTGCTTTCTGTATTACCAGAATCCAAGATGCCATCTGTTAACCCATTTGCAAATGTGGCTGTTTCTCAACTATCTAATCTTTTCCCTAACTTTATGAGTTTGGATAAGATATCTAACCGTGTGGCTAACCTAGCAACAGGCGCTAACCCGTTTGATTCTAAGTCCTCTGGTTATATATCAAAGGGCATCTTTGATGCCATGATACCTAACTCAACTATTCGTGATCTGTTTAATGCTCTTCACCCAGATCAAAAAGAATCAATGATTCATAATGCTATGAACTCGGCTATTGCTGCAGCATATTTTAGTGGACAATTAAATAAAGAAGATTATCAGAATATGACACCAGCCGAAAAACAGGCAGTGTTAGATCGTATTCAACATAATGCTCAAACTGATCTTATTGTTAAGGGTATACTTGCTTTCTTTTTGCCATTAGCCCCAACAGTATCTAATGACTACTTCAATAAAGCGGGTCAATCTCTGCGTTCTGAATGGTTACATTTAACTTTACCAAAAGCTGCTGGTGGGCTTGGAATGACCGCTCCAGAAGCAGCGCTAAAGTTTAAAGAAGAACATGGCAATAATGCTATGTCTTATTCTGTTTCTAGTACCGTATCTGGCAGCAGCGGATCTTCTATGCCTTTGGCTGACGAAGTTCTAACTTGGCTAGATCAGCATAAGCCACTTATGGCATCACACCCATACGCTTCTGCTTATCTTGTGCCACAAGTACAATCTTCACCAGACGCATTAAAAGTTGAACAAACACTTTTAACAATGCACCTACGCGAACAACGCACACCTGAACAATTTTTAAGTGCTATTTATGTAAGCAAGGGTTGGAACGAAATTGAACCTTCGCTTTTATCTTATCAAGCACAAATGGCTAAGGCTCGCAGTACTGGCAATACTCGTGCTGCTGGAGTACTTGGACAGCAATGGAAAGCATTTACCACAAAGTTTGGCGAAGCCAATCCAATCTGGTATGCTGACTACAATAACCCAACTAAGTCTACCAGCGCTTTAACTGCGCTTGCTCAACTTAAAGATCTTAACTCTAAAAATATGCTTGGAAACTCTAACGTAGTTCCTGGCATAAAAGATCTTCTCAATTCATACGAATCTTATCACTCACAACTTCTTGCAAATACTTATGCAAATAGCGGTAGAGTAACCCCATTATATAGTCAGATCAAAGCGCAATGGGTTGATTATCTAAACCAACTTGTGCTAGATCGTCCAGAATTAACAAATGTTGCTACTGGTGTATTTAAGAAAGTGGTATAAATGAGCCCGACTAAAACTGTTCAAAAAACAGTTCAAAAGACAATCCCTTTGCCACAGGTACCTTTAAAGACTCCAAGTAAAACACCTGTTGCACCACAAGTTACTGGCCAGTCTGGATTTGACCAGGCACAAGCTAATAATACACTTGGTGTAATGCAAGCACAATTACAACCTAAAAATACTACGGTTGTAGATACTCAACAGACTTCACGACCTGATGCAGTTGCTTCTCTCAATAGTGTCATGTCTTCCCTTTTTGGACGGCTTGCAACGACAGAAGAACAGGCTCGATATATTCCAGAACTTAATGCCTACCAGGCAGCACACCCAACTACTGGCAATCAACAGTTGGTATACGATGAAAAAACTGGTAAGCCTTTGCAAGGTACAAACACAATGACAAGTACCAGCACTAGCCCAGATGCTTATTTCCAAAGCATTCTGCAGGGCACTGCTGAGGCTGGTCAGCATAGAGTTATTAATGGTTATTTAGGCGCATTAATGCAACTTTCTAATTCAGCGAGAGAAGGCTAAATATGGCTAATAAACCAAAAGTTGATTATACTGGCCTTGACGCTTTTTTAGCAAATGCAGGTTACAAAGCACCAGTAAAAGAACAAAGTAAACCACGCTCAAATACAAATCCAAACAATCAAGCAGCAAATGAAACCCTTGCCAAAGCAAGACAAGATGCTACTGATGCAGCGGCTCGTTTGCAAATTTCTGTTGGTCAGTACAAAATGGGCGCTCTTACCAAAGAAGAATTAAACAAAGAATTTTCTGATTATAGCAGACTGCAAGATACCCTGTACACAATGGATGCTCCAACCGCTCAAAGCATTCAACAACAGTATTTTCCAAATCCTGCTACTACTCAAGCAAATACTCAACAAACTCCACCACCCGCAACAGGCCCAGATGCAAATGGTAATGTTGGCGGCGTAGCACCAACTATAGTTACAGATGCTAAAGGCAATCCAGTTAAGAATCCAGATGGATCTTATAAGACTGCTGTAGGTGCAACTGAGGCTGGTACTGGTGGTAATATTCTTAAAGGTCCTACCGCTGCTGCTGGTGAATCTACTGCTGGTTCAAAAGGTGGCAAGGCTGGAAATGTCGACAATTCAGGTTTAGCATTTATCCCAACAAAGGGAATGAAACCTAGCGATGTAATGGGACCACTTTCAGAAACCCAAATAGCATCACAATATGGAGCCATGGGCTCCTATGCTTTAACCATACCCTGGATGAGATCTCTTATGCTTGAGGGTGCAAACATAGGCTGGGACGCGAACATGTTTGCATCTAAGGTTCAAAATTATACAATTACTGATCCAATCACAGGTAATGTTATTAAACCATGGGATCAGATTAATGGTAACCTTCGTAATTCTACATTAGCCTATTTCCAAAATGCTCAGCAATGGGCAATGGATTACAATGCAGCATTAAAAAATATGCGCGCTAGCGCTATTCGTCAAGGTGAAGATCCATCAGTTTTTGGTAACCCAATTGATGTAAATGATTCTAAAAACATTGATGCTGCTTTTAAAGATACAGCAAGCGCAGCCTCTGTATACTTTAATCATAATTATGGCAAAGAATTAACTGGTGCGCTTTTAGACCAATACGTTTCTAATCACACAACTTTTGCTAAAACTGACGGTGGCGTGTATGGTGGTACGCTTGGTACTAATGCTAATAGTTTAAGGCAATATGCTGGAGATATGGGCGTTGCCGCAATGTACTTACCACAGTCTACAAAGAATGGTCCAAATACTGGCGATTATTTTGCTAATGCTGCAAAGGCTATTCAAGACGGAACCACAACATACGAAGAACAACAGAATTATATTAAAGCACAAGCATCAGCAATATATAAACCATATGCTGCACGCATAGCAGAAGGAATGTCAATTCGTTCTTTGGCTTCACCATACCTTAATGCCGCACAAAATACCATGGAAGTCGGAGCAGATCAAATCGACTTAGGCGCGTCTACTGGACTTGGATCTTTGGTGACTAAAGCAATGCAAGGTGATGGTAATTCTTCCGTCCCATTAGATCAGTACATAACTCAATTAAAGCAACAACCAGACTGGCTTAACACTTCCAATGCTCGTAATAGTTTAATGGATACAGCAACTAGCATGCTTCGTAACTTTGGAATGGCGGTTGGTTAATAATGGCAAGATACAATGAACAAACAGTTGAATTGGATTACTCACCTTTAATAGATACTGGTTTAATAGATACTGGATATAGTGCTGCAGATAATGCAGTTAATGATGCTGCGGCTCTTGCTGACACAAAATTAGCAGACATAAATGCCGCCGATCAAAAAGCATCAGATCAAAAAGCAATAGATGATGCTAACGCAAAAGCAGCAGCAGATGCTGCAGCAAAAGCAAAAGCCGCGGCAGATGCAAAAGCCGCGACAGATGCTGCTAATAAAAAAATTAGCGATATGAATGCTTTAGCATTGCTAAAATCTGTTCTTAGTGGCTATGGTATTGATCCAACTGGTGCTATTAGTAATGCCATCCTTGGTCTACAACAAGCCAACTATGATGCTCCAACTATTCAAGCACTAATGGAAGATCCAAATTCTGCTAACTCTACTATTCCTGGCGTAGCCGCTTTGGGTGCTGCTTGGAATACACGATTTGCTGGTAACGTTGGAAGACGCGCAGCAGGGCTTAACCCACTTACTCCAGCAGAATATATTGCTACCGAAAATGGTTATGCTCAAGTACTTAATGCAGCAGGTGTTCCTGCTGGATTTTATGATACTCCAGGCGCCAAAGCCAAACTTATTAGCGGAGACATTTCTGTAACAGAACTTCAATCTAGAGTTGATACAGCAGCAAAGTCAATATCTAATCAAGACCCATTTTATTCTAATACACTTCAAAGTTACTATGGCCTAACCCCTGGACAAATGATTGCTCATGCTCTTGATCCAGCAACAGCCCTTCCATTACTACAACGTCAGCAATCTGCTTCCACCTTTGGTGCAGCCGCTAGTCGTCAAAATCTTGGAGTAGACGTTAATACTGCTCAACAGTATGCAGCGCTAGGTGTTACTCAAAGTCAAGCCGAACAAGGCTTCCAGAATATATCTCAGAATTTACCAGCAGAACAACAACTAGCATCTATCTATGGTGGGGCTAATACACAGTTTGGTTCTGCTAGTCAACAACTTGGTAACTTAACTGCAGCCACATTTGGTGGTCCAGACTCTGGAGAAGCAGCAGCTAAGTTAAAGAAACTTAGTCAGCAAGAAATCAATGCGTTCTCAGGATCCGCGGGTGTAGATAAAAACTCACTCTTCGGCGGAACTGCTGGAACCTACTAACCAATAAGCCTGCCTAGCCTACCAGCGCTAGTGCTATGTATCCAAAGACTGGTAGCAGAAGCCGTTAACTTACTCCCCTGTTTGTTAATGAGGTCTGCGTTCATCTACAGAAAAGGGAGTGCCGAAATGGCGAACCAATACGAATATGACGAAGACATCGAAGATGATAACTCACAGAATCAGAGCGATGCTCAGATTCCTGCGGGACTTCGGAAGGCTTTAAAACGCCTTGAGAAAGAAAATCTAGAATTGAAAGAGCAGCAAGCGCAAGCGCTCAATCAACTCCGCGATCGAAGCGTCAAAGACGTGCTGGACTCAAAGGGTGTACCTAGCAAGATTGCTAAGTTTATTCCCAGCGATGTTGCAACACCTGAACAGGTTGATGCGTGGCTAACTGAAAATGCCGATATATTCGGATTCCAGTCCACACCTGAACCTGACGCGATAGACCCTCAAAGACAAGAGGCTGCCAATAAGTTCCAGCGCATTAATAATGCGACTGAGACTGCAATTCCAGCATCTAATGTTGCTGACCTCGAAGCACAACTAAATAACCCTAATTTAACTAAGGCAGATTTAGATGCTATTACGGGAGTCAACAATAACTTTGGGAATAGACGTCGCTTCTAAATCCCATTAAACACTAACCCTATAGAAAGGGGTGGCCGCTATGACTCAATATTACAACAGCACGTCATCATCTGTTGGTACATCAATTGTACAAACAGCCTATGACCGCTATATTGAATTAGCACTTCGTGCTGTGCCTATGGTCCGCGATCTCGCAGACAAGAAGCCAGTACAGCAAGCAATGCCAGGATCAAGTATTGTATTCAATATTTACTCCGACATGGCAGCAGTTACTTCTGCATTGTCAGAAACAACTGATCCAGATGCAGTAGCACTTGGAAGCACAACACCAATTACAGTAACACTCAACGAATACGGTAACGCTTCACTCGTTACTCGTAAACTCGAGTTGTTCTCATTCTCAGACATTGATCCAGCGTTAACAGATATCATTGCATTCAACATGCTTGATTCTCTAGACTCCGTTGCTCTTGCTGAACTCGTCGGTGGCCCTAATGCTGTCGCTGAAGTTGCAGGAAACCTTGTCTCTACTTATGACGGTTCTTACACTGCTGGTACCACACAAGGTACAATCCGTGCAACCGACGTAATCAAGTCTCGTGATATCCGTTACGCAGTCGCCAAGTTGCGCGCTAACAAGGTAGTCCCTCGCCAAGGCGAATACTACTATGTTGGTATGCACCCTGAAGTTTCACACGATCTTCGTGCTGAGACTGGCTCAGGCGGATGGCGTGATGATCACAAGTACTCTGAAACAGGTTCTGCTGAATTCTGGCCAGGTACTATCGGAACTTACGAAGGCGCGATGTTCGTCGAGTCTCCACGTATGTTCAACGCTGCTGACGGTGCTACTGGCACTGGCGGTACTTATGCTAACACTTCATACACAGGTACATTTGGAACCACATCATTCGTATATGGTACAACAGGTACTCGCGTATTCCGTACAATCGTAGCAGGTAAGCAAGCCCTCGCTGAGGCCGTTGCTGAAGAGCCACATGTTGTCTTCGGACCAGTTGTTGACAAGTTGCTTCGTTTCCGTCCAATCGGTTGGTACGGTGTGCTTGGATTCAAGCGTTACCGTGATGCCGCATTGATTCGTCTCGAATCATCTTCATCAATTCACACTTCCTAATTAGGAATTGAGTAGCCCCCTCTTCGGAGGGGGTTTACTTTAAAAGAGAGGAAATCGCATGACATATGTTTTAGAACCGCCTACGGTTAGAGAAACACCTGCTGGCTTTGGTCCTCTTTTTTGGCGCTATGGTTATCCACGCGGAGATACTCTGCTAATGACCAATGGCGTAGTATCACGCTCACGTACTTATTCTGTACAAGAAGTTGCAGATGCAGATTTTGCCTACATTGGTGGGCATATATATCCGCTATCACCAACTGAATATACACAGTTGATGGCAGCGGGGTATGGGCCGTACATCACTCAAGTTCCTTAGGAGAGAACTATGGATGAAGAAACGCCAGAAGAGTTAATTCGCAAGCAAGTCATTTTGATGGAAATGGGCTTACTAGATGAAAAGAACGCACCAGAATAGAATTAAAATTGCAACCTACGCTATCGCTAAAAACGAAAGTAAGCATGTTGCTAGGTGGCTTGAGGCCACCAAAGAATCCGACTATCGGATAGTATTAGATACAGGTTCAACCGATAACACGGTAGAACTCTTAAAGGCGGGTCAGAACGTCATTGTTGGTGAGACCATAGTCTCCCCTTGGCGCTTTGATACGGCTCGCAATCAGGCTTTAGATTTAGTCCCTGAAGATGCAGATGTATGCCTTGTCCTAGACATGGATGAAGTCCCAGAAAAGAACTTTTACCGCAAGGTACAGAAACAATGGGTTCGTGGAGCAGACCGTGGCTGGATTAGCATCGATACTGGCTTCAGGTGGCGCGTAGACAGGCTCCACAGCCGCAAGGGGTGGAAATGGACCTGGCCATGCCATGAGGTCGCCATGTGGCAAGGTGAGGGCGATTACGCCTTTTCCGATACTACAGCGGTTATCTACCATAAGCCAGACGCAACCAAATCCAGAGGTCAATATCTGACCATGCTACAGGATGCGGTAAAAGAAACTCCAGAGGATTCACGTATGTGGACTTACCTCTGTCGAGAATATTATTTTAATAATGACTGGGAAAATGTCATTAAATGTGCCAAGAAAGCACTTGAGTTTGATGGTTGGGATGTTGAACTAGCCGCCCTTTGTCGGTGGGCTGGAGATGCAGCCAAAAACCTTAAGCAAGATTCAACATATTGGTTTGATGAAGGCGCCAAGATATGTCCAGATCAAGGAGAACCTTGGATGGGTGTAGCGGCAGATGCCTTTCGTCATAAGAATTGGGAAAAGTGTTTAGATGCTGCTATTAGATGTTTTGAAACGCCTAAACAAAACCACTACCTCCACGAACCAACTGCATGGTCTTGGAAAGCATACGACCTGGCTGGAGCCGCTGCGTACAACTTGGGATATCTGGATGAAGCCATATCCTTCGGACGAGAAGCCCTAAGGGGCAAAGGCCCCGAATCAGAGCGCATTGAGCGTAATCTTAAATTTATGGAAGGGCTCAAGCAAAATGCACAGTCACGTTCATAAAGTAGCAGAGTGGGGTATGGACAAGAAGTACAACACAATTGTTGCACTTTATGGCTGTACTGGTTGCGATGAAACTTGGAAGAAACTTCCTCAAGAAGAAGTAGAAGAATCTACCCATGACCACGAAGAGTATGTCTGGGGTTGCTTTGCTTGCAAAGTAGGAACACTTCAACTTAATACTGGTGATGCTGGTAGGGCAGATTCCATGCCTCAAAAGAAATGGGATAAAGAACTTTCTGATTATCGTGAGGCTAGACGGCAAGGTATCCAGCCAGAAGGCACATCTCGTGAAAAAATCACAGATGCTTTAAAGGCTAGTGAAGTTATGGGTTCCGCTTTTAATGGCGAAACGATGGGCAAGGCTAAAAAAATGACCAAGGCGAAGGCCAAAGGAATCAAGGAGATAGGAATATAACATGGCTATGTCAGACAAAAAACAAGATGTTAAAACAACAAAGGGTATGTCAAGTGCTCAAAAAGCAGCTTTTAAAAAGGCTGATGATAAGATGGACGCTAAAGGCATCTCTCGTAAAGCAGATGTAAAAGCAGATACAGCACTAGCAAAGAAAATTAAAGGTAAAAAATAATGCTTATCCCAGGATCTCTAGCAGGGCGCACTAGCGCAAACGACAGCAGCAGAATTAATAAAGCAGCCGCTAATTCAATTGGTAAAGGTAGCACAACACCTCCTAAGCCAGCAGGTTATACAGCAACTAATTCAAAACCCGTTCCTCCAGTACAAGGACCAGTAGCCAATCCAACAGCAGTAAGAGATGCGGCTATTTCTAAGGCTCAAGCCACTCTTCAGAAAAACCGCGTTAAAGGCGGAGTTTACAACAGTTCAGGTACAAATTAATACCCCTCCAATCGAAAGAAGATAAAATAATGTGCGACGCATGCGGATGTACTGATACAATAATTGGTAATGTAACAAGTCATACATCAGGAAAGCCACAAGATCCATACGGTCAGTATGATGGTGTTGGCGGATCTAAGTAACTATCGTTTTTAAGAAGGGGGAGCAATGGCATTAACAACTGGCAGAACTGCTGTCTATCATTTAAATCGTTTAGCGGGTACGCTTATTGGCGACATTCCACAATATGACTTTAATGGTGCTGCAAACATCTGGGCTTTTAATGTAACGGGTAAAAGATATTCCCGTGGCATTGATGCCCTCAATCAAATTTATGCCTATCGCAATAGTGGAAAAAACTACTACTACGATACACCTGGTGCTTTTAATGCCCTCGCTGGAACTATGGGCCTTGGTGAAAATGAAGCAGCGCGGAGGATTACTTCCTAATGACAACGTTAGCAGATTTAGTTAATGAAACACATCTAGTTCTTTCTGGCTATAGCCAACGACAAGATCAAGCCACTTCTCTGGTGAATGATATTACTGCCACTGATTTATCTTTTGTAATTCAAAGTGGTTCGGTTGTTTCTAAAGGTATTGTTGAAATTAACGATGAACTTATATGGATAGACAGTTTTGATAAAACATCTAATACAGCCACCGTTTCTCCTTACGGACGTGGCTATAGAGGTACGACTGCCGTTGCGCATACTGCGGGCACACGGGTGACCATCGCTCCCACATTTCCGCGCTTTGCCATAGAACGTAATGTTAATGCAGCGATCGATTCTGTTTATCCAGATTTATTTGGCACAGCATCTACAACCTTCGCCTTTACGGCTGCTAGAACCACATACCCTTTGCCTGCCGATTGCATCGATATCTTAGGTATCTCATGGCAATCTATTGGCCCTTCTAAAGAATGGCTACCTATTCGTCATTACCGCGTAGACCGTACGGCTGATCCAGCCACATGGGGCGGTAGCAAGACTATTAGTATTTCAGATGGCATTATTCCTGGACGTACTGTAACAATTCGTTATAGCAATAAGCCACCAGTTTTAAATAACCTTACAGACGTATTTGAATCTGTGACTGGTTTACCTGCTTCAACAAGAGAAGTTATTATTTTAGGTGCTGCTTATCGCATGGCTGTATATCTAGATCTAGGTCGCGTACCAGCAACCACCGCTGAGGCTAATGCCCAAGGTGGAACAAATCCTATTGGTTCAGCCGTTAACCTCTCACAGATGCTTAAACGGATGTATCAAGATAGACTTCAAGTAGAAGTACGTCGCCAACAAGAGCAATTTCCTCCTCGTGTTCACATCTCAAGATAAGGGTTAAATATGGCTATTAATCGCTATTACTCTAGTATAGCACAAGACACTACCTTAACTTCTGGTATAACATCAGGGGCTACAAGTATGACCGTAGGCGCAACCACTGGTTGGCCACTTACCACTTACCCATTTACTCTAGCGCTAGATTACAATACTGGTCTAGAAGAACTGGTAGATGTGACAGCGGTCACAGGTACTACAGTTATTATAACTCGTGGTGTAGATAGCACAACTCCTGTCGCACACGGCGTTGGCGCAATAGTTCGCCACGTAATTTCAGCCCGTGACTTAACTGATGCCCAGACACACTACAATACAGCCCTTAGTGCTGGCGCTCATGGTGTTACAGGAGCCTTAGCAACCTTCCTTGGCTCAACAACTTCTGCCAACTTGGCAGCAGTAGTAACCGATGAAACTGGTTCTGGCTCTTTAGTTTTTGCCACAAGCCCATCTTTAACTACACCAACGGTTTCTGGTGCTTCTATCACAGGTTCTAAATTTACCATTGGCCTAAATGCCCAAACTGGTACAACTTATACTTTGGTAGCAACCGACCAAGATAAGTTAGTTACTTTGTCTAACGCAGGAGCAATCACTTTAACTGTACCAGCAGCCATTTTTAACGCTGGAGCAGTAATCAATATTCAACAAATTGGAGCAGGTCAAGTAACCGTTGCTGGTGATGGAACATCAACCGTAACTGGCACTGGTACCAAACTACGCGCCCAGTATTCAGCGGCTTCAATTGTTTGTACCGCATCTAATACCTTTAC
>JGI24890J29729_1000251_pt1 | contig 39496 bp, 48 predicted proteins | sample FreactcultureFD7_FD_29729 | JGI IMG/M metagenome (IMG submission 29729)
TTAGTGTCTGTCCAGGCTTGTATTTCCTTGCGTCCAGACATGGGTTTCCCGTGGGGCTTTTCCACCCTAAAATNGTACAAAAANTTTCGTATCATAGAAACACACTTTTCTTCCTAATTGTATTATGAAGAAAACCATGCACTTTTTGGGGTGGACGAATTTTGGTTCTAAATTAGTGAGACGCGGGTATAAATCAATTTTGATTTTAAATTAAACTTCACTCGTCTGGTCACCGGGCCTGTCCCGGACATCACATTTTTTTAATCATCCTCCCCCACGATCGTCGGGAGCTCATCGCGACCCATGACAAAGTTCACGATGTTGCTGATCATCTCCTGCTTCGCCCCCCACCCAGGGTTGTTATCGATCGGGATAAGCTCCATAATCCCACACCCCTTGGACACCAGGTACCGAGTCACCTCACCCTTATACTCGAGGACCGCTACGTACTGGTCCAGGTCTGTCATGCAGTGCAGGGTCTTCACAGCATCCTCCATGTCCTTGAAGGTCATCGGGCTCTCTGTGAGCTTATTAGCCCGCGGAGCATGGAAGTAGAACTTGACCCGAGGTTTTTCCACCTTGAAGAACTCGGACAAATACTCGGAGTTTTCGATAATCTCCTCACACTTGCTCAGGATCCACGAGTGGCTCAGGTCTTCGCGAGTGACGCCGTGCTTGGATAGCATCTTCACACCATCCTCGATCTCCTTCACGCGATCTTTGCAAATCCAGTAACCGTCGTGACCCTGGACAAACATCTCAAGGACGGTGAACCCCTCGTGCTTCTCGTGAGGGTCGGCGCCCATCTGGATGAGCATCTCCATATCTCGGATGTTGCGCCACTCGGCGGTTTGATGAAGGAATGCCGATAGCACATCCTTGGGAAGCTCCACAAATCCACTCGCGTGCAGCTCGAGGTAGTTGCGGATATGCAGAAGCTGGCGGGCGACATCATAAGCGGAGTAAGCCATCTCGTGTGTGTGTGCCTTCTTCAACCACTTCCACAACCTCAACCTCGACATCACACGAATTTTACATAATCTTGACGAATCTGCCATTCACATGTTTTTTATATCTATTGGATATTGGGGTGTTGGGAAGCCAGATAAGTCCCGAATGCTTTTTCACCTTGATATACCGGTTACCATTGGTCTTTTTGTACCCAATATTATTGCTAACAACGTTATTTGGTTTATACTTGTTTATATTTGCTTTATTCATCTCGATATAATATACACGCCCCCTAAGTTCCGGTGGATAAGCCTGTTTCCTGACTATACGCAAATATAACTTCCCATTTTTATGGTAATATTGTGTGTTGTTTGAGACCTTGACATAATTAGAGTTCATTTGATATTATATAATTTTATTTTTTACACTTCATTCTTCCTCCCATTCATCTTCGTCCTCAGACTCCTCCCCGGGTAATATCGGGTATTCCATCGAGCCCATCACGAAGTTGACCAAGTTGCTCAGCCTCTTGTTAAACCGCCCCGACCCGTCCTCCATATTCAAACTGATCACCTCGAGTGGACCCGCCTCGCGGGTCACAAAGTACCGCACAACCTGGGCACCTGACTTGAAAACTGCCATATACTGTTCCTCCTTGATATCTCCGTTAAGAGGGTCGCAATTGTCGACCTTTCCCACAAAGTTCATCTTCTGCGAGTTAGGCTTGTGGTAGTAAAGCTCGTATGCCATGGCTGAGTTGTGTGTGCTTCTCTAGTGAATGGAGATCCTTAGTCCCGGACAACACACGAATTTTTTCACTTCCGCCGGTACGTCTTGATGTTACCGTTATAATTCATTAGGTTTGCCAGTGCATTCTCAACTTTTGTATTAGGGGTTTCGTTGAGGACCCAATTGGCTGGGTTTATTTTATTAGTAATATTACCCATATTATTGTTGTACCAGTTGTTGCCGACCTTGTACACACGCTCCCCAGCCCTCTTCGTACCGGCACGAGTCGTGGCGCGTCTGGCGAGGATACCTTTGAGCTGATTTTCGTTCACTGTGTAACCCGCCTTATTAGCATAGTTTCTTAATCTACGAGCGAATTCACTATTGGATTTAGAATTTCTCAAGAAGTACAAGAACATGCTCTTCGGAACGGGGTAAGGAAATTTAGCTATCAATTTCTTTCTATAATTCTTGTAATTCTGACCGTTCTCATTAATCTTGTAATTTTGACCCTGAGCGTTTTTCGCGCCTTGTAAGAGTCTCATACCGTGATTAAAAGAACCAGCCTCATTTACAAACTTATTATAAACATTGGCAGTTATAGTAGGGCGTTTCGCATTACGACGTATAGCCTCTGTCAGAACTCTGGGGGTGTAATTTTTATGCATATTGCCTACATTCCCCCTCGACAAGAATTTCACCCCAGCAGACCCCCAATTATGTTGGAATTGACTTAACTTTTGTTCATTGTTCGCCGTCAATGGGCGGTACTGCTTAGGCAGCTGACAAGTTGGTGCAATTTTGTTTGTAAATTCCTTACGTGTGTACATGATGACGTCAAAACCTACGACCAGTGACGCGTCCATTCTGTACGGGCGATCGACCGTCATGAAGTGGCGCTCTAGTCTATCCTTCAGCCACCACTTGCACTCTATCTGAGCAGTGGGGTAATTTGAATCACATATGTAACCCTTTCCGTTACGGATAGAACAGGACCATACGTGTGCCATCAACTCGGACTCGGGGCGGGGACTGACGTATACGATCGCACCTGTAAGATCGTACCCTCTTTTTTCAAGCAGCAAGTCCATTATCTTGATAATTGAACCATGACCACCACCGCTATACATGAGGATAGGCGCTGTCCAGCTGTTATTTTTGAACTTGTACCGCCATCTCTCGAAATTCACCATTCTGAAATCATGCCCCACACGGAACCCCAGATGTCCAAGGATCGCTGGAAGTTCCAACGATGGAAACCCTCCACTTGTACCCTTGGATTCGCGTGTAGAGTTGCGCCGCCACTTGACATTCTTCGTCAGGTACGCGTTCAGACCAGATTGGGGAAGAAGCCGCCCTGGACCTCCTACGGCGCATATGTACTGGTTCAAAAATTTCCAAAAATAAATGGCACTCGTCTTCTTGACGGCACCCTTGTATGGGCATGGTGCATTGATATTTGAATTGAAATAGTCCCGTTGTCTCGCCGATAACTTGGGCAAGGTCTCTTGAAGCTTCTGCCACAAGATCTTTAGCCCATTGTCTGACGTCAGGAACATATTCAGTGACGAAAAGAACCAACACGTTGACCCCGTCTGTCCCGCACCTATGTTCATTATATTATACGTACATATTTTGCTGGACTACCGCTTCTTTCCGCGCAAGGCGCTCGTTTCTATTATTGAAGTATTTCTTGAGATGTGCAAGCATATTGTTATTCGAGCGGATAAGTTGCTCACGTCCTGGACGTTCATATATAGGCGTACCGTTACTAGTTTTTCCGTATACCACGCTTCCCCCGCGCCAACCTCTTTTATCAATAGCATATTTCACGGCACTGCCTATGTTCTTTATTTTTCTGTGATATTTAGAAGCCCCGAAATCTATAGGAACTAACTTCAGTGTTCCATTCTTGTTTGTATATACCAGAATGTTTCCACCGTGTAAATTGCCATGGTGAATACCAGCCCTGTGCATCTTAGAAACGGCATTGAAAACCTGGCGAAAGTTGGTAATAGTTCCGTTATTTATGGCGTTGTAAAGAGACTTTGAATTAGGAATCTTGTCCATGTGCATGACAGCGTACGTTTTTCCCATGTGTTTAACTTTACGCGTATTGTAAACCTTTGGTCCGACGTTAGCCTGTCCCGCTCTTCTCGCTATATTCATCTCACGGGCAGAGTTTTTGCTCCAGTTACTAATTTTTAAAAGTCTGTTTCCCGAAGTTAAATATATTTGCCCGTAGGCTGACGGCTCACCGAAACGTTTCATAGGATAAGATAGTTGATCCAATTTTAACATTTGCCATATCCGCCGAGCGCGGTTAAGATTTTGTGCATTAGCCTCCGTCATTTATATTTATAATGAATTTAATTTTGGACATGAGAAACACCGACGCATGAAAGGAAATAAGGTACATGGAAACGCGCCTCTAAAGTACCAATACCTCTTCATTTTGACTAACTTATCATCCATATATTTAAGTGTCAAAAATCTTGTACGCACACTCGAGTTGGGGGTCTGCGTCTATGGCACGCCGCTCGTTCCCGTACACCTTGATGAGATCTGGCAATTCAGTTCCGGGTGTATCACATAAACTTTGAACAGACTTTGCCGGATCCCATCCATTATCATGAGAATGCTTATAAGGTCCCTCTTCCGAGTTCAGAAAGTACATAGTCCGCTTTATTTCTTCAGGTGTCATTTCCTTTTGAAGAACCACCTGTGCAGAACAGTCCTGAGTCAAGTAATTTGGATCTGGAATTCGTTGAGTNTCCACNCCCTTACTNCTGATGTCAGCTATATAGTCCTCNACCTTTTCAAAATTATTTAGTCTATCAAANTCGTCTCTCCATTTTGAAACAAAAATACCTCCTGGGATGGAGGCAAAGAACCAGTTGGCTACCACAGGATAGTCTGGGAGTGTCTGATCTCTGGGATTCTCGTATGAAAAGAACTCGAAACCCCGAGACTGCTGCTCGTGGATGACCCAGTTGTGTGACCGAGTCGCCACCACAGACGCGTCCGACCAGATGCCCCCGTACTTTGCCACCAGGTGAACCCTCACAAAGTCAGCAGTTCTCTGAATAAAGTCATTTTTCTTCGATGAAAAATCAACATCTGGAAGAAATTCTTTCAGAGTCTCTGGGGTGACCACGTGAATAGTAAAGTCGGGGCTAAACTTGCGCCAACTCGCTATAGACTTTTCAACAAAGGGTGGGAGTTTATCAGAGTCCCAAAACGTCCAAATAGTTCTGGGAATTTCTTTATTAGTGAAATTGCTTTTATTGTTCAGAAACAATAAAACCAACACCACGAGGACTAGCAGCAACACTCCCAAGCGCCACATCTGTAATTAGTTGCGAAAATTAAACGTATCGAGCAACTCCGGAATGGCACACTTATAAACAACCTGGATCTTTTTTAGGGTTGTGTTATAGTGATTCCGCAGTCCATCCAGGGATATGAAGAGTTCATTTGTATCGTGATTAGTCACGAATGTCTGGAATAAATCTATCAGGACCGTGAGGTACATTTGAACCACCTGTCGGATGTCCTGCTTACGCAGTTTCGCTTTTTCGCGCTGCTGAATTTTCTTCTTAAATTCATCCTCATCTATGTCACCTATCATGAGCTTGATACGAAGGTCCCGGTTTTCGTTACGACGATCCTCCTCGACGTACCGCGGTAAAACTATGTACTGCCCGTGACCGTGGGAACGGTACGCATTTGTGACAATTACTTGGAGCGCTGATCCTTGAGGTGCATTAAAACGTCTAGCAATTGAACCCCAGTCGGGTAACCCGCCACATGGCACATCACCCGCCTGACGCGGCATCCCGCCGTGTGTGCGCCGGTACTCGTAATAATGAGGGTTGTGAATAGTATGCGTCTCGATACGACCAGTCCGCCAACTGAAAGCCGTGTGACACTGAGTGCACCACATCTGGTCGCACCCGTTAATTTTAAAAATCATAGATGCACAATTGGGGCAGTGACGCGAGTCCCTCGCTAGCATCTGAGCCGTCGCCACGTTATCAGGGTTGCACGTGTGTGGGGTGTCCTTTTCAGGACCTTTGACCTCGTGACAGTCCGGGCACGCCCAATTCTCACACAGACCGCACTTCCACGCCGTACTCAGGAACCCCCTACAGTCGGCATACGGACACGCGCGAACGAATGCACGCTTTTCAATTTCGGCTGCCCGCCCACCGTGAATACGTGCAATTAGCTCATTCTGGTGCCATTCGTGAGTTTCTATATCAATCATTATCAGATTTAATGTCTTTCGACACTCCTGTCCAAGCTTGTGCCTGAGTATGAGTGCTTCAAATTCAGTCGTGAGATTATTAGCAACGGCAAGAGGTCCGAGTGGCTGATCTCTAATTTTATAAGATTTTTGAACTTCTTCGGCGTGCTTTAGGCGCATGACTGCAATCTCTTTTCCGAGCTTGCGAACCTTCTTTTCAAGCTCCACATAAACCTGGGTATCGGGCATCATACTCTTTTCACGCTCGAGCAAGAGATTCTCACGACGCTCCTTGTATTTTTTTGTAACGAATTTTTGAGTAAAATTGTTTGAAAGAGTCTCACGGGTCCACCCCTTGCGACATGCCATGCAGTGTGCATCCTGGCTTGTCTCGAGGAGATAGCGCTCATTACAATCAGTACACGACTCGTATTCACAAAAGGGACAATTCACTTGGGAGTGATTAGACTTGTTGAATACCTCATCACACACCTCACACCTATGAGGCATTCTTCTTCTCTTCTATACACTTGGAGCTTTTATCTGGACGCAGATGCGGGGGGACGTAGGACTTTTTAACTTTGATACCGTGTTTCGAAATTACTACTGGGATTGCAAGTTCAAGCTCTTCATCATCAATGTCCGCCCACCTAACCTTTTTCTCGCTTGCCATTCTCTATTCAAGGCATCTTCTTTTTAACCGGCTTGATCGTCTTGGTCGTCTTGGTCGTCTTGGTCTTTTTAGGAGCGTCAATCCCAAAGATGTCGTCGATCACCTTTTGCCGCTCGTCTGTTGTGGCGTCCATCACCTCCTGCCACGCAACGTGCTTTGCGATGCGCTCCTCAGGCATGCCAGCCTTGCGGAATGCTGCGACCCGCTCCTCGAGCGAAGGCATGGTACCATGCTTGCTATAAAATTCAGCAATTATTTCCCGGTTGTATTCGATGGGCGCCTTTGGTGCCTTAAGGGTCTTGGGCGGGTGCTCCTCGAACCACTTTTTGCACCGCTCGATATAAGCCGCCCGCTCGTTTTCCGGGAGCGTCTTCTCAGCATAATACTCGTATTCATATTGGGGGGTCCACTGGTACTGCGGACGCTTCACACAGTCGCCGCGGTGCATCTCAGTGCAAATTTCCCCAACGCGCCCGGGAGTGCCAGTAGCCACCTTGCGAATTCCCATAGTGGGTAGCCATGCCGAAACTGAGGCACCCCCTTGCTGAATAGTCGTGAAAACCTTAGAGACGCTCCCGAGCTTGCGCAACGTAGGACGCTGGAAGGTAGCCATTTGCTGTTTGCTATCATCCACCAAATTCATTATAGAGCGTTGACAACACACGAATTTTTTATGCGCACCTTATAGATGTTGAAAATTATAATTCAAATTATTCATATACTTGTTAGGATATTTCTAGTTGCAACCCCCTTTATCGGGGGTGACTATTTCCTGTCTATGCATGCGTTAACTATTCCATTCGTGATGTTGCACTGGGCGACCAATCAGACCGTCTGTGCCTTGACAGAAATGGAAAAGCTAGTGTCGGGTAAAAAAGGGGATGATACGTTTTTTGGGCAGATATTTATACCAATTTATAAAAACGAATCATTTGTGGGAACTATTCTCAAACCTATTTACACGGTAAAAGACAAGGACGAAGAAAAGAGACTCGTATGGATTGGTTTAACTTTGCTATGGTTCATTACACTGTATAGATTATCACGCTCCGACTTTGGTTATCTCCGCGCCGAGTTTGCCAGTATGATCGAGAAGTTTACTCCTCGTCCTCATACTCAGAGCCAAAGCCCATAGCCTCAGCCTCGGCATCCTCGAGGTCCATCGCCACCTCCTCCTCCTCAACCTCCTCGGACGACTCCTCGTCAGACTCCTCGAGCATAGCCGCCAGCCGCTGGGCAGCAGTTAGGGCTGCCGGTGACGGTGCCTGGGTCTCCTCCTCGTCCTCCTCCGACTCTGCCGGCATAACCAGCTCGAAATCGTCACCGTCGCTCGTCAGGGGGTTACCGTGCGACTCGCACAGGTTGCACTCCTTGCCCGGGGTATCCAGGGCGTGAGTATGCAGAGGCTGCTCCTGCTTCTGCACCACCTCCTTCTTGGTCCGCTTAGGGGCAGGCTCGCCGCTCTGCTCCTCGTCATGCTGACGCTGGTGACGCTTGCAGAAGCAGCCACCCTTCAGAGCGCTAAACTTGCACGCCTCCTTCTTAGAGGTTTGCGCCTCGCAAGTCTTCTTCTCCTTTGACGCCTCCTTGTCCTCCTTGACCGCCACCTGAATTTTCTCACCCTCGGCATTGGTGATTTCGACCATCTTAGGCTCGCGCTTCTTGTACGGGCGCTTCACCTTGACAGCCTCCTCCGCAACGGTCGTGTATTTCGCCTGCAGCTCCTCAAAAGGCAGCTTGTAATCCTCCGCAATCTTCTGGAGGAAAGCGATATCACGCTCGCGGACCATCTTGTCAACAGCCAGAGCAAAGTTGGTAGCCATGTCGCCTTGAGTAGTAGACGGGTCTGGTGTTTAAGTAACGACGGGTGAGCGTCGAGAGTTGGTTGTTCTTACTCTCCCAAACCCAAACCCTAACTTCGACATGACACGAAAATTTTGCCACGTCATCACGTGAACTCACTCTCCCGTACCCACGCGTTGCACACATATTTTGTACCGGATGAAATTGGCAGACCTGCGTGGAGCGCCTTGGGGTGACATTTATCTTCAGAACCAAGAGGTTTAAAGAATATAGCAGACCCTGGCGGCGCTTTCATTTTCAAATCCCCGAAATCTGGAAAGTGAGTTTCTCCGTCTGTAAATTCGTCATTTAAATAAACAAGCAGCGTCCCGACCCTTTGTCCTCCCTTATTTTCAAATAGCGAACACGCCTCAGAGTCCTCACAGCAGGCGTCATGGTGCGCGCGATAATACGTTCCAGGCTTGTACCGGACGACTTGTAAATCTTCTGTATTCTCATAAGATTTACCGGTTAATTCACACGCCCTTTCTAAAATTTTGCGCGCAACAGGATCATCCTTTGAGATCCACGCCGTCTCACTCGTGCGTGACTCGTCTGGTCCGTCAATTCCCACCACCGTACTTCGCGCGAATGAGCTCTCCGCCTTGCTAATTATATAATCACACTCGTGAGGCTCTAAAATACCGTGAACCATTTGTGGTCCGTCCCATGTAGATTCGTGTGCCTCATAGCCCCGTGATCGATCACTGATTAACCATACAACAAAGAGTCCAATAAAAAAGGATACCAGGATCATAGCAATGGTAAACCTCTTCATCTAAGACTAGTCAATAATTTTTTAGCCTTGGAAATTCTCCTGATAATTCCACGAGCTTTGCTCGCCGCCAGAGTCTTTTGCTTGGCTCGGATCGCCTTTACAAACTCAGTTGTTCTGACGGTTTTGGGTGAAGAAACCTTCACCTTTTGTAGTGCAGCGACGCGTGCCGTATTGCGCAGACCCTTCTCTGGCTTATTTTTACCGAGTGGATTTCTGGGCATAATCTTTTTGTACACGAATGAACCTGCAAGAACAACCAGAACGTCCTTGTACATGTACTTGAGCTTCTTGAGTGGCAAACCGAATTTTCTGGAAAGTTCAGAATTTATGTGAGTCCGGCTAGTCCCTGGGATGTAAGCGAGTGTGCAATCCACGAAATCCTCCCCCTTTTCATCCTTGAATTGAATAACGTGGTACGTGCGCTTTCCAGTTGCCGGTATGTGACTCTTGCGCGCGTAGCTCTTGATTCTCAGCTTGTCTGGACGTATGAACCCTTTCATAAAGTTGTACATGATATTGTACATCTGTAACGAGTATTTCTCAACCTCCTCTTCGGTCAAGGGGTGGTTGACTGCAAATGTAAAGTCAAAATCAGTCGTGCTCGCCACCTTTTGGGGAATGGGACTAACCCCGCGCGCCATTAGGTACAGCTTAACAGCCATACCACCGCCCAGTGATATAACAAACCCACGAGTAGGTATAGTCAATGCCTTGTGCGTTTTACAATATCTCAGAAATTTAAGACTGTTCATTACTTTATCCAAATAAAATTATTGACTAGAAATAAATGGGCAAATACAAGAGCATTTTCCTCTCGAGCTTTGCAGGAACCGCGGGTGCTCTGGGAGCTCTTGCCGGCAGCATGGCGATCGGTCTAGCCTTTGGAATTCCAGGACTTATCCTCGTCACCATGGAAAATAAAAAACCAAAGGATTCCCGTAACACTGTCCTGCTTGTTTTAGGGTTTATCCTCATGGCGCTGGGTGTCATGTTTGGACTCGGGTTCAACGCGGGAGGTCTGGTCAACAGCATCAAGAATGAATTTTAATCTAAAATTAAAGTATGGCGGCTAACCGTTTCGTCGGTATGCTCATGAACTCCCGTGAACAGGCACACGCCTTTCACCTGACCACCAACTCATATGCTCAGCATAAGGCTCTCCAGAATTATTATGAAGGGATAGTTCCCCTGCTTGACTCATGGGCTGAAGCCTATATGGGCAAGTACGGTCGCCTCAAGCGCATCACGATGAACAAGAGATACATGTCAGACCCCAAAAAAGCGCGCGCTTATTTCAAAAGTCTGATTGCCCGTATCCGTCTCGTGAAACTCCCCAAGGATTCATACCTGAAGAATATTCAGGATGAAATTATAGCTCTTATTCGCTCCACAATGTACATGCTAACTCTGAAATAAAGTCAATGCGTTTAATTTATGAAATGGTTCGAGTCGTTGTCACGACCACAACCATTCCAACCCGTGAAAATTCCGTCCAAAAAATGATTCAATCCCTCAAGTCCGGTACAGTCCAGCCTGATGCCATATATGTCAACCTACCAGACTGGTATCCAAGGTTCAAGTGCGGACCCGATCCTAATTTAGAATCAAAATTAGTTTCCATGGGGGTCACAGTAAATAGATGCAAGGACTACGGGGTCCTGACCAAACTCCTCCCTACCCTGGAACTCGAGAAAGACCCGGAGACTTTACTGGTGATCCTGGACGATGATATGATTTATCAACCCCGATTCCTCGAGGGACTGGTCAAAGGGTACTATGAGTTAAGGTGTCCTGTGGGTTATTCAGGTCTTGCCTACCCAGAGACCACCATGCGTATGTGGGGGCGGCTCGGGTACTGCCTGTTCCAAGGACACGGTCAGGAGACTGAGATGCTCGAGTGTGCGTTTGGCATGCTCATTCCACGCAAAGATATGGAGGGGTTTCCTGCCATCGAACCTCTCACTGAAACTTCTGAAAAATACATCTACCTTTCAGATGATTATTTGTATACAAAATATCTCGAACACAAAGGTCTCAAAAAGAAGGTGGTGTGTTATCCGTGGGCAGGGCGTAGGGGAGACGACTGGTCAACCATCTGGGTCCAGGATCCAGACTCCCAAACTCATGCACTTTCACGAGATGATAACAATTTGCACAACTTTATGATGGCTGGTTTGAAATTACAATTCTAATTTTTCTTTTATAAAATTAGATATATGAATGCCGTTTTTAATATGAACATTTCCGTCACTCATATCCTTTCTTAAAAATCCATTTTCATCGGTGTACTTATCATACACGTCAAAAAATATATACCCTTTGTCATTACATCTTTCTTTTAGCTTTTTGTTAAAGTATAAAACATAATTTTTTCTTTCCTCATCAGTTCCTAAATATGGATATGCAGGATTTTCATATGTATTATATTTCTGAATAGGCGGAACAACATTATATACACACACGTTCTTGAATTTAATTCCTGAAATGGATACATTTAATTCAATTGCTTCAATGTAATTATTAACAATCGCGTCTATAACAGATTGGTATGTTACTGTGTCAGATACATATTTATGAACGTGACATCTACAATCTATTTCACCTAAACAAAAAACTATACTATCACCATCTTTTATATCAAATTTGCGAATATCACATCTAGCTAATTTTTCCTTGCCGAAACTATGACATAAAAGTGGTCCTAAAAGATGATAAACTATTCCAGACCATCCATTATCTGAATGACTATCTCCAATGGTATGAAGTGTCATGTATATGTTATAATTTATTTTTTTATATGCAGCATGTGAATCAACTGTTAAAGGGTTAACTCTTGGTTTAATAAATGTTTCGCCCATGGAATGTCAATGTGCCCAAGATTCGCGTCGGTGAGAATCGTGACGGTGGTTACGTCATGCTCAACTCCCTGTTTGGAGCCACCTGTATGCTTGGGTACGGTGTTGATGTGAACGTCGCTTTTGACAACGATTTTATTAGCAAGTTTGATGTGCCCGCTTACATCTTTGACCATACTGTTCAGCCACCAACTAATTTGAATCCAAAAATCATTTTCACACCCGAGGGCATTTCCACAAAGGATGAGGCGCCTCTTTTCACCCTGGAGACTCACGTGAAGCGCCACGTGCCTGACGGTGAGCAGTTTGTCCTCAAGATGGATGTCGAGGGAGCCGAGTGGGATGTTTTCCGGACTGCTGACCTGTCTCGCGTGACGCAGCTGGTTGCTGAGATTCACGACATGAACAAGGCACCCCTCGATGTTATTAAGCTCCTGAATGAGAAGTTTTACCTGGTGCATATTCACGGAAACAACTATCCAAAGCAGCCCTATGTCCAGCTTGACCGCGTGCGTAAGATGCCCACGGTCCTCGAGTGCACGTGGGTCCGCAAGGATCTCGTCACGGACGCAACCCCAAGCGACGAGTCGTACCCGACCGAGCTTGATTTTAAGAATGATTCCGAGTCCCCAGAACTCGAGCTTAACTTTTGGGAGCCTGTGCTGCGCCCCATCACTTTTGTAGCTCCGGACCAGTCCCAGCGGGACGCGATTGAAAAATTCAAGACTCCGGACGATCAGGTGGTGGCTGACATTCAGGAGGCGAAGCATTCGCGTATTTTTACTCTAAAATCAGGGGACCATGTTCCCTATGAAATTATCATGGGTCTGGATAATGTTGTCCAGGAGGGGTCTTTTGTGTTTCCAGTAGTTTCAAACGGTATCGTCACACAGGAAGTGCGTTTTGTGTCTGGCGCCACAGAGCCAGTGATGGGTGTTCAGATGCCCATCTTCAACATCACGTATTTTGACGGCATTTGATGTAATCGGCGTTAACTATTTCTAATCTTTTTCCAAAATTTCTTGCAAATTCATCCTCAACCCTGTGAATCCTGTCGTCCTCAGACATCAGATCAGTCCAGGTAAGTTTCGGAAGAGTGACCCAACCCCCTATAAAATCCCTGAGTGACATTTCCTTTTTAGAATCTGACTGACCAGTCGTCCCCGAACCCTCGAGGATAGATGTCTGGTGAGCCAGTGGAACGGTCACGAGTGGATGTCTCGTGTGATGCAAATATGCCCAGTAGACAATATCCACACAGTGTCCAAAATTGAGGTTATTCAGAAGCTCGCGTGCAAAGTCGAGCGTTACATACTGAGCCTCGGAGCATCCATAATTTAGAGTTTGTACTGGGTTTAAACCAGGGTTCAGGTGCCAATTAACCCCGATACCCAGCTTGATAAACTTCAGACCTGGTATAGGCACAAACTGTGAATAATCCTTGTGCAGTACCACGTCATCCTCGAAAATAACAGCCTCAGGAATATTTTGCCTGACCATCTCGCTTAGTATGATATAATGCTTAACGGTACACGATAGGTAGCCAAGAGCCATAGGGGTCTGGGTCCGCTGGTGGAGCCACTTTACTAATTTTGAATCAGAATTGAATCCTGTGACCCACTCGACATCTGTCACCCCACGGTCCTGGAGATGCTTTTCAAGAAACTCGCGCCGGTGAACCAACTTGGGATCATGAACCACAAAGTGTTTCATTGACGGATAAAGTTTTGATTCTTTTAACTTGTAATGAAAGTCATCATCAGCCTGACCAGTATCCCTTCCAGGTTCAAACATCTTCAGAGTGTAGCCAAAAATTTACTCGCTCAGACATGTCATGAAATATGGATAAATATTCCCAAAAATTATAACCGGTTTCCAGACTGGGACAAGAGCTTCCCCCTTGACCTCATCAATTTTGATTCAAAATTGAAAATTAATTTTGAGTGTGAAGACATGGGTCCTGGGACGAAGGTTTTTGGACCAGCTCAATTCCTGGAACCTGATGACCTGATAGTCTACCTGGATGATGACACCAATTATGATCCAAAATTAGTGATGAACCTTCTCAAGTGGTTCAAGACTGACGAGAAATCCGCCTGGGGTCTTTCAGGATTTAAGTTTGAAAATTATTTTGAAAAGAGGTACCCTCGTCAACATGGGGTTTCCATGGATGTTCTTGAGGGATACGGGGCAGTCATTGTCAAGGCGGGGTGGATCCAGAAAATGACTGAGGAATTTAAGGAGTTGCGTGAGGAGGCGCGGGCTGCTGATGACGTCATCCTGAGCAACCTGCTGACCAAGCAGGGGGTGACCCTCAGGACAGTCTATACCCCGGAATGTCACACTGGTATGATCCAGCAATTTACGTATGGATTTGAACCTGATGCTCTTCATCACCAATTCCAGGGTGGACATCACGAAAATTACCTCAATGTCTTGAAATCTTTGGAAGTTAAGGGCAAGAGTTATTTTAAGTACAGGACATGATTTGCGATGGGTTCATGTTCTACAACGAGCTCGATATTCTCGAGCTCCGCCTTGAGCTTCTCGATCGTTATGTTGATAAATTTATTCTCGTCGAAGCGGAAGTCAATCATGTCGGTGGTCGAAAGGAATTATTTTTCGAAAACAACAAGCAGCGATTCGCAAAGTGGCTCCCCAAAATCACCCACATCATCATGACTGCAGAGGAGGCGCCCAAGGAGGAAAACCCCTGGTGTCGCGAAAAGTATCAGCGCGAGTGCATCCTGAAGGGACTTGAGGGCGGCGTAAGCGCCGACGGGACCTTTCAGGTCCCTGTCCCCAGCGACGCAATCGTGATGATTAGCGACGTGGATGAAATTCCCGATATGAAAATTGTTCCTTTCGAAAAGCTGCCCCATGTAGTAAACTCAGTCCATATGTGGATGTTCGAGTACTCACTAGATTACCTGTTTACAGGTGAGCCGTGGATCGGCACGGTCATCACCAACTGTGAGCTCCTCAAGCGAAGTGGACCAAATTACTTTCGGGACAATCGCTGGAAGTTCCCAGTTATACAGTATGCGGGATGGCACCTGAGCAGCTTTGGGACGCCGATGCACGTCTGGAACAAGATGCAAACTTTTGCGCACGCCAAGGATGGTCACCACGCATCTCAGACGCCCGAGCTTTTCGAACACTACATCACTCAGGGACTTCACACGGATGGCAAGACTATACTAATTCCTCGCCCCGAGCAGGTTCCTCTACCCGGATCCATTGAAACTCTGAAACGGCTAAACCTGGTTAGGCATAAAAATAGTTGATTACAGTATGGCGAATTCTCCGCGTAAAAAAGAAGCTCAAAGAACTATAAAACGTATAGTCACGAAGAAATACACCCTCGGAAAATACAGAAATTGGGGCGAGGTGAAATACGCCAACATCAAGGCCGGGCGTGCTCCTACACACGCGACGGCTATGCTACGCCGAATGAAGATGTTTCCAGTAACTATAAACCAGCCTTTATATAGAGGAATAAGTGGATATGCTATCAAGAATATTTTACTTGGTAACAAACAACTAAACAACTCTTTTGCATCCTTCTCGGTAAACTTTAATCAAGCAAGGCGTTTCGCGGCGGGTGGTGGCTTTATAATGACACTACCACCGGGACGTTACCCTGCTATAAATTCAAGGACATTTGGTGGTTCAAATGGGCTTGAAAAGGAAGTAACCCTCGCCCCGGGATTTTACGTACTTAATAAGAATAAAGCCTTATATACAAAGAACAGATATAACATGATTCCCGTCAAATACACGCCATACGGGAATTACCGCCCGGCGCCTAAAAACTACAAACCTTAAACTAATTCCTCGCCCTGACCAGGTACCTCTACCCGGATCCATTGAAGTTCTGAAACGGCTAAACCTGGGGAAGTTCCAGTAAAACGCGCCTTGAGTTTCAGGAGATTCAGAGCCTGTTCCTCAAATAACCACTTGAAAAAACTCTTTTTTTGTTCCCTGTTTTCGTATGGTCCATTTTTGTCCCAGAAGCTTTGACACACCGGCCATGTCACCTCCCTGAGCGCATTCAATTCTATTTCTAAATTGGTGATCCGCTCAACCAAGTGCTTGTGAAACGGATCCATCTTACCTTACTCACGGTCGCAGTGTTTATTTACACTTGTAATTTATGCATATTGCTGCACCAACAGCGAGAAGAACTCCCAGCCATTGAATCCAGTGAGTGAACTTTTCACCAAAAAACACGTATGCAGTTATCGCGCCTCCTATAACGATCATAGCTTCCCACATGATGCACGTCCACATCATGCTGGAGGTTCGCAGTGTCTTGATCAGAAAGAAAAGAACAAGTCCCCACGCCAGGATACCGAGACCCAAGTGATGGTGTTTCCCATTGTCCGAGTACCACTTGAGGTGCGCATTTCCAAATAATTCAGCACTTGTCATTGCCAGAACTCCGAGTAAGCTCATCTAAAGTTTATATACATTTTCTTTTAATGGGGACCTTTGAGTACCTGACATCTTGGGTCTCGATGCTATGGGTAAGGTGTCCGCTCAGTAGATTCGGTCGCGAGGTTTTGTTAACAATTTTGATTCAAAATCCGTTAGAATTGAGGATAGCTTTTTTAAACTATCAGATAAGGCGTATGATATTTGGTAACTTATGAAGGCGGCACTTATTACCGGCGTGACAGGTCAGGACGGCTCGTACCTGGCTGAGTTTTTACTCGATAAAAATTACGCAGTTTATGGTCTAGCTCGGTACTGTTCTGAGCGGAAGCACGAGCGTATTGAGCACCTCAAGTCAAACCCTGAGTTTCACCTCGTGGAAGGAGATCTCACAGATACTGCTCGTATAAATTCAATCATAAATTCATTTGAGCAGTATGATACCATCGAGATTTACAACCTTGGCGCCCAGTCCCATGTCAAGGTATCATTCAGTCAGCCTGAGTACACTGCCAACGTGGATGCCCTGGGAACCCTGAGAATCCTGGAGGCTATCCGTCAGACTAATTTTACTTCAAAATTCAAATTTTATCAGGCTGGGACGTCTGAGATGTTCGGGAAGATCCAGGCGCCTCTCCAGAACGAGTCGACCCCATTTTACCCACGAAGCCCATATGGGGTATCCAAGCTGTTTTCGTACTGGATCACCAAGAATTACCGCGAGTCGTACGGTATGTTTGCCTGTACCGGCATTCTCTTCAACCACGAGTCTGAGCGTCGGGGTGAGGAGTTTGTGACGCGCAAGATTACACTTGGACTGATGGAGTGGCACAATTCACGCAAGCCTATCGAGCTGGGTAATCTGGATGCCAAGCGCGACTGGGGACACGCACAGGACTATGTGGAGGCTATGTGGCGTATGCTTCAGCAGCCTGAACCTCAGGATTTTGTTATAGGAACGGGTGAGACGCATAGTATTCGTGATTTTATCAAAGAGGCTATATCAGTCATGGGTCTTGACATAGTTTGGGAAGGAAGTGGGGTCGACGAGGTTGGAAAGGATGGATTTCAGGGTAATGTAGTTGTTCGGGTAAATCCTGAGTTTTATCGCCCAGCTGAGGTTGATGTTTTGATAGCAGATGCTACAAAAGCTCGTGAAGTTTTGGGATGGACTCCTAAGATTTCATTTAAGGAGTTAGTTAAACGGATGATGACTAATGATTATAATGCAAGTTCTGTTTGTAGGACCTAGACTCCTTGCGGGTATAGGACAGGTGACAAATAGGTACGCAGAGCTCTTGCGTTCTCAGGGTCACGAGACAGAGTACTGTGAAATTGGTTACCCACCAAAGAAAGCATCTTATGATGCAGGTTTTGCCTTTGTCCTGCCTATTCAGGAGCAGCTTAATATCATAGACCAATATGCGAAAATGTGCAAAAAAATGAGTTATATGACCATCTGTGAAACTGAAACTGTGAATCCAGTATACGGGATTTTGCGCAAGTACAAGACTCTTTACGTGGCGTCTGAATTTTGTAAACGCGTGTTTGAGCGTCAGTTTCCAGATATTATATGGAAGGTTCTTCCCCTTTTCGCCTACGAGAAACCGAGGAAGAGTCCCGCGGAGGTGACGCCGTACACCTTTTATTCTATTGGCAACATGATGGATCCTCGTAAAAATCTGAATGGACTTGTTCAAGCTTTTCAGATGTGTAATTTTGGTGACAAAGCTCGCCTGGTTCTCAAAGCGACATGTATCCAGCCTCTACAACTAAACATTCCTGGTGTTGTTGTGATTAACGGTCTCCTGTCAGACGATGCCATGGATAGGATTCACGCGAGCTGTCACTGCTATATCAACTGCTCACACTCCGAGGGGGTCGGAATGGGAGCTGTAGAGGCTGCCCTCATGTCCAAACCCGTCATTATAACTGATTACGGGGGACTGAAGGAGTATGTCAAAACGCCGTGGGTCGTACCATGTAAATTGGGACCCATAGGATTCGACGATTTTCTATTCACAAAGGATCTCGAGTGGGGTCACCCTTCCACTGAGGTGCTTGCAACACACATGCGGGACTGCTTCGAAAAGCGCGTGACGTCGTGGGAGCATACACACACTAGAGAGCTGATGGCGAACGTGTGTTCATCGCTTTCACAGCATTTGCTGTGTGATTCAGAGCCTCTGCCAACTTTGCCTCCTTGACCTTTTTTGCGGCATTCTTCAGGTTGGCAGCCACCTTGTTCAGACCCAGGTTACGTGCCTGATTTGCGGCACTATTCAGCTGATTGTTAGCAGCTGTCAAGTTTCCCGCAGCAGCATTCGCACTGCGAAGAGCGTTTCCGGGCTGAGCATTTGCGGCAGCAACCGCGGCGACATTCATCTTCTCGTTAGCCTTTTTAATATTATTAACAGCGGCGTTTGTATTCTTAAACATTTACTTTAATTCAATATTAAAAATCAGGTGAGTGCGAGTGTCCCTCGCCCCCAGATGATTTTACCCAGTAGTGCGCGCCATATATGACACCTGCAAGGACTATAGAGGACGCGAGTAAAAATCCCTTCTGGGAGTTCAGGTACAGGACCACGTCATCAATGACCTGGATTCCCGTAGGTTTCTTTATCAGACGAGGGACGATGTAGACGAGTAAAAAGTTGATGGCGACAGCCGCCCAAATTATGTTCCAATTCATCTCCATTACACTATTCAGAGGTTTTTGTTGCGGACCATTTCCAAGACCTCCATCATTGAGACCACCTCGACGCCGAGCAGCTTCTTCGCCTTAGGGAGTACTGAGGCATCCTTGCCCCCGATGTGCAGCTTCTTCTTCGACTCCTGGTAGTAGTAGAGACTCAGCACTGTACCGTCCTCCAGCTTGACTTGCCAGTCTGACTCTGTCTTTTCGTCGCAAAAGTTATTAGGGGGTCCGATCTTCTTGATGAGGTCCTCTTTTTTGAAGGCGGCGTAGCCCTGGAGGCTGGTGTCGAGCCCAAGCTCGCCCCATGCGTGAGTAGTGAACGCGCGACTCGGCACCGCGTGCTTGGAGCAAAATTTCCCACAGTCGGGGTGCCGCTTGAACTCGCACTGCTTGCCGTCCATCTTGGTGGCTACACATCGAGATCCGACTGGGACCACACGTGCCCGCTTGACCCCAGTTTTTGCTGCAACAACCGTCTCAGCGGGTTTGGGCACCTTGTCAGTCACTTGGAGCTTGTGCCGAGCTGCCTCAATCTTGAGGGTCTTTTCGCGAGCCCGGAGCACCGTGTCTGCGCACTTTTCCGGTTGAGGGTGTTTACTCGCCACTGCCTGGTTGTACAATTTCTGCCAAAGTTCACCCCCCTTGCCAATCGGGGGTGCAAGGGGTGGTTTTTGAGCGACAGGAGGTGCAAAGTGCATACGAGCGCGACCATCCTCGACCGTTAAGGTCTCGGCACGGAACTGGCTGTACGTCGGGCGAAGCTTAGTGAGGTCCATAGGTGTTTGCTTCTATATCATAGACCATCACCGCAGCGTTGACAAGACACGAATTTTTTAGCGACTTAAAAAAATATCACCTTATAATATAAATGTCGTTCAAGATTCAGCAGCCAGGAACTGGTCTTTTCTGGGCAAGCGGTGGTGATAGAATTCGTTTGGCAAGCGAGGGTTCTACGTACGAAATTGATTCAGATGGTCACATTCGTAACGTAATTACTGGGTTGTACGTACGCCATTCATATTGGATTCTGGCTGAGAGTTTGTTAAATGAACCAGTGTATGATTTCGAGTGGACTATTGAGGATTCAGGACTTATTCGCAATGATTACGATGGTTCATGGTATGTAACGATGGAGGGTGATGTTTTAAAAATAACACAAGGAGATATGTATGCTTGGAATATTATAAAGCAGGCAAATGAGGACGTTCCCGTTGAGGTTCCCGTTGAGGTTCCCGTTGAGGTTCCCGTTGAGGTTCCCGTTGAGGTTCCCGTTGAGGTTCCCGTTGAGGATGAGGAGGATGTCCCAGTTTCACGCGCATCCGCCTTGATCGAAGAGGCTTTGAACGCAAAAGCAGCGAGCACCGCGTGCGGTTGCGAGTGCGGCTGCGGACCTGACTGTCAGGGGTGCGAGTGTGAGTGCGGTTGCCCAAAGGCTGCTCCCGAAGAGGTCTCTAAATAAAATATTGGCTCACATTAAATGCCCCACACCAACGCCAATCTGGCTGAGCTTAGAACTATTCTCAAGAATAGAAATATTAACGCAAGCCCTTTGACTCCAGCGGAAAAGAAAGCCGTGAAACGTCTCGTTAATGTAATGGCGAATAGTACACTGAATAATAGTAACGCAAATTTGTATAATAAAGCTTTAAATGCTACGACAAAAACGGTACCCGTATCCACGCGCGCAGCTAAAGCTGCACTGAGAGAGGGTTTTGGACTATCCTACTTCCCTGCAACTCGGTAAGGCTTAAAAAATAACGCAGTATAATGAAAAATGCAGATCTTCGTAAAGACTCTTACTGGCAAGACAATCACACTCGAGGTTGAATCAGGAGATTCAATCGCCAATGTGAAGGCTAAGATTCAAGACAAGGAGGGCATCCCCCCTGATCAGCAGCGTCTCATCTTTGCAGGCAAGCAACTTGAGGATGACCGTACTATGGCGGACTATAACATCCAAAAAGAGTCTACTCTACACCTCGTACTGCGTCTTCGCGGTGGATTTTAAGTGAAAATAATAATAATGGATGACAAAGCCGACATTTTAGATAGGCTTTCAATCTTGGAAATTAAAAAAGAAAGAATTAAAGACCCAAAAAAGTTGGAACATATAGAAAAAGAATATCAAAAACTTGCAAAACTAACCGATGAACGAAGCCTGGAACTCAAAAATGTAAATACAATAATATGGAATGTAGAGCATGAAATTAGGAAAAAGGAAAGAGAGCAGTGTTTCGATGATGAATTTATCAGACTTGCACGACTTGTGTATACATGGAATGATAAACGTCATGAATTTAAAACTAAAATTAATGATATTGAACAAAAGTCTCACGTGAGTTGCGCTACTAAAAAGCCTGAATTACTCATAATAATTTCACCTGGTTTTGGAGATTCTGTTGTATGTAATGGTCTTGTAAGAGAGTTTGTAAAAACTAGAGATGTGATTTTAGGAGTGCATCGAGTTAACATGTTCAATACCCCATATATGTTTAGGGATCTTACAAATATTCAGTATGTTATTGCGTACCAGGATTCTTCAGAAAAAGAGTTGGCTCAAATTGGAAAAAATGCCAACTGTGAAACATTATTTCTAGGTTATATGAAAACACCTGATTTATGTTTTAATATGCCATATAGAAAAAATTGGGTAAAGGAACTATATGAGGATGCAAAGTTGGATCCAAACCTCATGTTTGATAATTTTTATGTACTCAGAGATGAAGAACGTGAAGAACAGTTTTACCAAAAAGTGATAGAATACCTAGGAACAACTGAATATGTTGTAATACAAGACGCACCTGCTGCAGGAAAAATTGATCGCAAGAAAATCCCAGAAACTGGTAAATATTTTCGTCTTTCTATGGGAGATAGTCCTGTAGAAAGCAGCTGTATTTTTGATTATAAATTAGTGATTGAACGTTCACAGGCATATCATGGAACAAATTCAGGGTTTTCATGGGTCGTGGAAATGTGTAAAATTAAAGTACCGAAAAAGTATCTTCATATTTATCCACCATTTAATAGAGTGGATAATGATACTTATCCTTACGGATACTACCGTACGGATTGGACCGTGTTTCGCTGAACCAAGTTTTTTCTTCATGAAGAATAATGACTAATATCAAACTTATACAAGATAAGGTATTATTTTTCGGATTACCTAAATGCGGTCTTATAAGTACAGATAATTTTTGTAAAATAAATGAATTAAAGGCTCTACCTATCAGACCAGTACTTTTCTCATCAAACATTGAATATTATAGAAAATTATTTTCAGAACACATATTCGTTACAATTGTTAGAAATCCGTGGCACCGAATTGTGAGTATGTATTTTTACTGGATAAGAAGCTATGAAATTAATAATATGTTTAAATATTGTTTGAATTTAGATAGAGTACCTACATTTACTGAATTTATTAAATTTCTTCCAAATATAAAATCACCGGGATGGGGGCTATCAACTCAATTTAGTATTTTAAATGCGAAAGCAGAAGATTTCGACATAGTAATAAAACTTGAAGAAATAGATGAACAATTTATACAGGTCCAAAACATATTAGAAGCTAAAATACCACTAGCACATAATAACAAAGGAGACTATGAAGGTTCTTATCAACAATATTACACAGATGAAACACGCGATCTCGTAGCAGAGTATTTCAAGTATGAAATTGATACGTTTGGATACACGTTTTAATTTCTCAAGTTAAATTAATGGGACTGTGTCCAAAGAGTTTTGGTCCTTACTTTTGGGGGGCTTTCCACCTTGCATGCCTTGCAGCCATCGATAAAGAGGCTCTAAAGACATTCATAGAGACGTACCAGATGGTCCTCCCTTGTTTCGGGTGCCGCCTTCACTTTTCTCAATTGCTCGCCGAAAATCCCATTCCCGACGTAGATCAATTTAGATGGTCCGTCAATATTCACAATATCGTGAATGAGCGTCTTGGGAAACCCATAGTGACCTATGAGGATGCGCTCAAGCACTGGTTATCAGGCTGTGAACCCGAGGTTCCAGAACCACTGTTCGACAGTACGACCATTATTCTCCTGGTGCTTTTAGTTTTACTCGTATTTGCAATTTTATTTCGCAAGTAAAGTTATATGAGTGCTGCAGAAGGTTCAGGCTCTACTATGACCCCAGGACCCGCCCCGACTCCAGTTCCCACACCGGTACCCGCACCAGAACCCGTCATGGAAACCTCGCCCCCAGAACATGAAAAATCAAACCTTGCTTTGTCCGTAGGACTCCCTGTTGCAGCTTGTATATTTATGGTTTTTAGCGTGATGGTCAATTCAAAAATTCAGAATAAATCAATTTCTGAAATCCAGACAAAGGCTGCAGGTTTTTTTGAAAAACTTACTATCGGCAGTAAGGGTGGTCTTATTCTTGGACTTATGGTTCTTGCTTTAATGAATGGACACGCATCCTATGTGAAGGATCATCCTAAACAGTTTATGCAGGATACTGTTGCAACTGCCGGATTTGGCGCAATTGCAGCCGGCTGGCTCACATTTACACGTGGTCGTCCAGATTTATTCGTGAACCATTTTGTGTTTGCCCTGATGCTCTTCTTTTTGTATCACGTGTGCCGCGAATTTGCCGGATATTTCACTGTTTTCGGTAACGATAAAATGACTGATCAGGAAAAGAAACAAGAGAGCATCCTGGGTAAACCACTTGTAATTGTCGGGGGTATAGGGCTTCTGATTGCACTTGGTCTGGCAATTACTGCCCATATATCACCTGATTTTTCATTTGGTATTCTGAAAAATCTCGGAAGTTCGACCGCTCTGGTAGTTGAGACCATTGTCTTTGTAATGATAATTACGATGGGAGAGTTAATAGTGGCGAATAACAAAAAGGAACCACTTGCAGCAGCAGCTGGAATGAGCGTGGCTCTATTCACATTCGCACATTTACTTCTCCAAGGTGGTGGTTTCTATGAACATTTGTACGGTGGTCCTCCAAGTATCAGCTAAAGACGAAATGCGTAATTTCATAAACGATGAACTATGAACGGCTCTCACACGTTGAGCATATTCTCAAACGTCCCGACACTTATGTCGGATCCCTCGCTCCCGAATCTTCCTCCTATTGGATTCGAGACGGGGACTCTTTCAAGCTTTCTGATCTTTCTGTTTCACCTGGCTTGGTGAAAATCTTCGACGAGATTTTGGTCAACGCCATCGACCAGTACTCTCTGCACCCCAAGAAGGTTTCTAAGATTGAAATTATGACGAGTGAGGCTGGCGTTTTCGTTCGAAACTACGGAATATCCATCCCTATCAAAAAGCATGAGACTGAGCGGGACTCCAAAGGAGTCCCTCTCTGGATCCCCGAACTCATCTTTGGGCACCTTTTGACCAGCTCCAATTATAACGACGAGGAACAACGCGTGACAGGTGGTCGCAACGGTTATGGTGCCAAGTTAGCCAACGTGTTCAGTTCGAAATTTAATATCAAAATTAGTGATGGCAAGAAGATCTACATGCAAACTTGGACCGACAACATGAGCAAGGTTGAACCTCCCGACGTCGTCACCTCGCCCGACAAGATCTGCCCGTATGTGTCCATCACTTTTTATCCAGACTGGAAGCGCTTCGGTGGACCGGGTGAATTTATCAAACTCGTGGAGAAACGCGCGTGGGACGCGGCTATGTGGTGTTCAAAGTGCCAGGTATATTTTAACAAGGAATTGCTCCAGGTCTCGAGCCTGGAAGAGTACGCCCGGATGCACGTAGGTACTGCTCCACTCGCCAAGATACACACTGATAACTTTGATATCATCGTAACTCACTCTACATCTGGCGCGTTCCAGCAGTGCTCGTGGGTCAATGGCATTTCCACAACAAAGGGTGGGTCTCACGTTGACAAGGTGACAAAGATACTCATAGATGAGATTGCCAAGGACAAGAGGTGCTCGACCCTCAAGCCGGCGCAGATCAAATCATCGCTTTTCGTATTTGTGCGAGCCGTTATTGTCAACCCCACATTTAGTAGCCAGACCAAGGCTGAGTGTACTTCAAAAATTTCTGAGACCATTAATTTTAAACCAAAATTCATCAAGGATATCCTGGCGACAGGAGTCCTGGAGGATCTCTTGTCCAAGGGACTCACCCAGGTTGACAAAGAGCTCAAGAAGACAGATGGGTCCAAAAAGGCGCGCATTTCTGGAATTCCTAAGCTCGACGATGCCAACTGGGCTGGAACTCACCGGTCGCATGAGTGCACGCTTATTATCACCGAGGGTGACTCGGCGAAAGCTCTTGCCATTGCCGGTCTGAGTGTTGTAGGACGTAACGCATTCGGCGTGTTTCCACTCCGGGGTAAGCCACGCAATGTTCGGGACGCTTCGGTAAAACAAGTGACCGATAATGAGGAATTTAGTAACCTGAAGAAGATCCTCGGGCTCCAACATGGTAAGGTCTATAATTCTCTGAGAGAATTGCGGTACGGTCGTCTCATGATTATGACAGATGCTGACCTGGACGGGTCACACATCAAGGGTCTGGTCCTTAATATGTTCCACGTGTATTGGCCGAAACTCATCGAGCTGGGCTTTGTGGTGTCTATGGTCACCCCAGTTATCAAGGCGGGAAAGACGTGGTACTTTACGGAGGAAGCCTTTCGGGAGGCGCACCAGGGTCAGTCGGCTCCGCCTACTGGAACAAAGTACTACAAGGGTCTAGGCACATCCACGAGTGCAGAGGCGAAAGAATATTTCAAACAAATTGAACGCTTGACGGTCGCCTTCAGTTCAGATGCGCACGTGGACGAGTCGATGCGCCTTGCGTTTGCCAAGGCTCTTGCAGACGATCGCAAGGAATGGCTCACCCAGCACATGGCATCACCTCCAAAGGTTATTCCGTACGGCACAGTCAAGACACTGAGCGTGAGTGATTTTGTCCATCGTGACCTGTCCAACTTTAGCGCCGAGGATATCAAGCGTTCTATTCCCCACGTTTCTGATGGACTCAAACCTTCACAACGCAAGGTGATTTACGCATGTCTCAAGAAGAACCTGACACAGGACATGAAGGTGGCACAGCTGGCAGGCTATGTGGCAGAGCAGACGGCATATCACCACGGCGAGGCGAGTCTCCAGGGAACCATAGTAAATCTAGCTCAGAATTTCGTAGGCTCGAACAACATGAATCTCCTCGAGCCATCAGGACAGTTTGGCACACGCTTGGCAGGTGGCAAGGATGCAGCCAGCTCCCGTTATATTTTTACACGCCTTGCACCTTGGACTAAGACCATATTCGATCCTACTGACAATTCTGTTCTAAAATATGTGGTTGATGACGGACAGCAGGTGGAGCCCGAGTTTTACTCACCAGTCTTGCCTATGATTCTCATAAATGGCGCTGAAGGTATCGGGACGGGGTTCAGCTGCTACGTTCCGCCGTTTGATGCAGAGGCGGTCAAGCACAATATCTTGTGCGGTCTTGACCAGGTTCCGATGGTTCCTATGAAACCTCATTTCAAGGGGTTCAAAGGGAAAATTACAAAGACGAAGGAGCACACGTGGGTCATGGAAGGTGTCGTGCACGGTGAGGGGTCTCGGCTCCACGTGACTGAACTACCACCTGGCAAGTGGATCCAGGACTTCAAGGAACACTTGGACGACTTGCTTGAAAAGGGCACTATTCAAAAGTACGAAAACCACTCGACGGAAACCACACCAGACTTCCACATCTGGGGAGCAGGGCTGGACGACCCTATCAAGGAACTGGGTCTGACCAAGACGATTCACACGAGTAACATGTACCTCATCGGTCCGAACGGAGCTGTCAAAAAGTACGCAAGCCCTGAGGAGATTCTCGTGGACTATATGGAGATTCGCGTCGGCACATACAAGAGACGCAAGGCGCACCTCCTCAAGCAGCTGGATGCTGAGATCCAGTGGCTAAGTGAAAAGGCACGATTTATAAGTGACGTGGCTGTTCACCCAAAGATACACGTGTTCAACACTCCACTCGCTCAGATTGAGAGTCAGCTCCGGCGTGAAAAGTACGACGATACTATTTGGTCAAAACTGCTTGATATCAAGACGTACCAGTACACCCGCGAAGAGGTTGTGAAGCTCCGGGATCTGTGTACTGCGAAGATTGCGGAACGTGAAAAGGTCAAGGCGACACCCGTGGCTCAGATGTGGAAGAATAATCTGCACGAGTTGTAGAGAGAATGTCAAAGGAGACATTCGAGAATATGCTCAAAATAGAGCGGAGAGTCCAAACGAAAACTATAGACTTTTATCAAGATTTGTTTCGTATCCACAACAGAAATGGTCCACAGCCTCCGACAGGTAACACCCCACAGCCTGCACCCCTCCCAGCGACGGGCGCCCCACAGACTGCTCTGACACCTCCCCCCTTGGAACAAACTCCCATTATTCTTTCACCCGTCGATGTGGATGGGTTTTATAAAGTAACTGGTCCTCAAGAGGTGACATTTTATGCCACGACAAACGTACTTACATCAACACAGGTGAGTGCTGGCTGGTCAGCAGTTGGTATCACAGGAATCTTGGGTCAGATCCAAGTCACTGGGTACAGTAACGTCAATGGAGTTCTTGATAACTATGATTCGTACCTTTGGTCATTTACTCTTCAATCTGACATGGATCAGTCTATTGAAGGTATCCAGTACGCAACAGGTGCAATCCTTTATCCACCTGGTCAGGTTCAATTCGTTTCCCAAAAGATAAGTGCTCCCCTGTATGGGTATTACATTGTAAATCAGGGAGTTATTAATTTCATTTTTTCAGTACCTCCTCCTCAGGGAACTGGTAAGGGGTGGATCGTGGAAAACCTTCCTGGAATTAAACCACCTCTGAGAATCACATCTTATAGTCAGGGTATTTTGACCTATAAACGATCAATGACTGCAATTGCAACTGATTACACAACCTCGGAAAACATGGCAACTCTGGAGACTGTTGACGGTAGTCCGCCACCCGTCACGAATGTTCCTGTATATGTCCAGGGATCTCCCGCCATTATTCATGAGGCTTATTATAGCACCTCATTTATCCCCGGATACTTTACGACAAATACGTATGATCCCAAGGCGGTAGTAATTTTGAATCAAAATATAAAAACAGGAAATGCCGCCCATCTCAGAGACCTGAACACAGGCACGCCATGGAACCCCCCTCCTGTTCAGCTGTATATCGATAAAAAATATCGGGGATTTTCACAGGGTTCCGTTCTCGCTTTATCGGCAATAGGTCCGCAGGACACGTACCTGTTGAGTAACGACTATGCGAATTCTCAATTTTCGTCCCTTTTCAAACAATACACAAACTTTGTTATGTTCCAGCGAGTGACGCCATTTCCACCACCCAACCCATCGTACCAAGGAAATACCCTTCAAATTGAATTGCGCCCAACAGAGTTGGGGCACTTGCTTTCGAACATGTACCTTCACGTGAAGATGCCTGCTATGAAAGGATATGTCTACTCTGAACATATAGGAAGAGCACTTATTAAACAAATTGATCTCCTAGTGAACGAAACAGTAATCGAAACTTTGTATGACGATTGGTACATTATTCGCGATCAGCTTTTCCTGGATGCTGATGAGCAGAATGGAGTTTTTGCAGCAGTTGATGCCCAGTCTAATATATCCGCGCCCATTATCGGAACTGGTGGCACCCTAAATTCAAACGCATCATCAAACACGATACACACCTTTACGACGAATGGCACTTTCACAATTAACACAGCCTCACAGGTGAATATCCTTGTGGTGGGTGGGGGCGGTGCCGGATCGAACGGTCTTTATCAAACTACAAACTCTTCGAATATTTACTATAGTCCTGCAAGTTCCACAACTCTCACGGTTCCTCTTTCGTCCATGTTAGGCGCAACTGTTGGTTCAAACACAGCGATCACTGCAAGTGTGTGGTCTGCAGCGCCCTCCTGGTCAAATATCACTTCAGTTTCTACATCTGGAGTGACTTTGAAACTGGGAACAGTACCCACGTGGACTTCATTCGCAACCGGGACTTCCACGATCACAGTCGGAAGTAATGTGTTTACGGGAACGACGGTAACTCTTTCAGGAATTAACCCCACTACTACCGGCGCGATCACAGTTTCACCAGCCGCTTCATCAGCACTCGTAGGTTTACCAGCCACCTTTGTTTCACAAAATGTAAAATTTAGTGGGACAGTTTCGGCTGCCAACGCGTCTACGATCACAATCAATCCTGTGACTGGAATTCAGTGGATTATTCTACCTTCTGGTGTAAACCTGACTATTTACAATGCAACGGGAGGCGGTGGAGGAGGGGTCGTAAATCAGTCTGTGTTTTTGCTTCCAGGGACGTACTCGGTGTCTGTTGGAACTGGGGGAACTCAGGCAAGTCCAAATGGAACTTCGTCGAGTTTCAATGGGTATATAGCTACGGGTGGGTACGGGGGTGCATACGGCGGAGCGAGCGGGACTGCCTACACGTCAAACTCCCAGTTTATGTACGTGAGTGGGGCGTCCTTGAACACAGCCTTTGCATCGGGTGGTGGCGCGGGTGGGAGTGCAAACGTGACGACAGGTACGGGAGCCTCTGCATTCACAACCGCGGGCACCCTAGGACGCGGCGGTGTGGGAACTTTATTCAGTAACGCGGTTTATCCATACTCGGCGTCTTACTTTGGAGGTGGTGGCGGAGGCGCATCGAACACTGCAATCACAGGAACTCTCGCAACTCCCGGAGGTTCGGGTGGTGGGGGTGCCGGATCAAGTAACGTCAATGGATTCTCTGCACAGAACACAGCGGCAGTCAGTGGGACCGTATATACAGGAGGCGGTGGTGGCGGTGCGTTCGGGACAACTCCCGGAAACGGCGGTTCGGGTGTCGTGGTTATCTGGTACTCAGCAACTGCAAACGTCGTCCCGAGTTCGGATATTATCACGCCGCTCGAATTCTTCTTTTGTCGCAGACATTCGGCAAATAATAAGGCGCGTGAGAGACTCCGGCGTCCATACTTTCCTTTGTGCGCCATGTGGAATCAGCGTCTCTATGTGCGCTTCACTTTTCAGCCAAGTACGTGGTGGTGCAATGCACCCACTGGAAGTAGGATGGACATTTACTCACCAGATACAACAAATTTACCGACCCTCATCACAGAGGAAATTCTTCTCAATGACGACGAGCGTTTGTACTACATGAATACTCCACTAAAATATCTCGTGCCCAAAGTTCAAAAGGAGTCAACCCTATCATTCTCGGGTAACAATCCCTCTCTCGAGTTGACTGCCAGTTTCCCTGTTCAAACCTTGGCATGGTTTTTTAGAAATAAGAACTATGAGAATGTGAGTGACGGACGCTACTCAGACTCGCGGTATAGCTACGGGTATACGACGCAGTACATCGCAACTGGTATCCAACTCCAGTTCCCTTCGGGCAACTCCAACTTCGTGGATGTCATTAATACGGCAAAGATTACCCTAAACAACGTAGACATTCTCAGTACTTTCCAAGGGTCTCTTTATTACTCATTCAAACAACCCCTCGAACACGGTTTGAGTATACCATCTAAAAATATCTATACGTACTCATTTGGGCTCACTCCAAAAGAGTACAATCAGGGTGGATACCTTAATTTTTCAAAATTAAATTCGCAAACAACTAACCTTTCTCTTACATTTAACCCTCAATATACCGCGCAAATTACACAGGGATACAACCTGTATCTGTTCTACTATGGGTACAATCTTCTTCAATTTCAGGGCGGTTTCGCAACAACTCCTTTTCAGTAAGGAGATATCCGATGATACCATTCGTGATGCACCAGCGAATGAAATTGAGCTGGGCGACGGTGGTTGTCAGACCCTTGAATTCGATGCGCTCCGTTCGACAGAACGGGTCGAAAAGTTTTTTACTGTACCCGTCAAGGCTAGACTTGTATGCCACGTGTACAGTAAACATCTTACCGTTCGGGGCTGTATAAGTCACCTGCTTCGTCTTTGAATAATTCGTCACAAACCACTCGAGTTTGCGAAGAGAAATTCCCTTGCGATGCTCCAAAATATCAAACAACTGATTGTTATTTTTTGGGTCATCAAAAAAACGTTCGAGACTCGTCAGCAAAAGTGCAGACTTGTTCATTAATTTAAATAGGTTCTAAAGCCTTAAGTGTTCATGTCCGAAGGACTGAAGCTTCGACTAGGTTTCCCAAGGAGCTTTCACACGCTCAATTTGTTTCATAGCAGGTGGAGGAACCTGACTCTGGTGAAATCCACAGTACCCATTCTCCTTTGGCTGTTTCATACAGCGCTTCTTACTTTTGAGAATACCTTTGCAGAATGTACACTCCACCTTGGCAGAATCTTTCATGAGTTGTTCAACTGGAATATCATACGTCTTGGAGACAAACTCAAGGGCACCGACGAGCCTGAGGTTGACTCGGCGGCACACCTCGTCCTCGATCAGGTCGAGAATCTGTTGTTCCATCTTACTATCTATACTGTTGAAACTTTTAAGACCAGTCGCGCAGCGACTGTGATTCCTTTTTACGGAACAGTTCAGGGAGCTCCGCTCCCATCGGACTAAAGTCCTCCTGCGGAACTGACTTTTAACCCGAAACGAGTGAGGAATGCTTTGCGCGCCTCCATCTCAGATGTGCTTGTTGTTTTGACCATAAATTTCTTATCAAAAATCTGGTCAGCACTCACCAACGGCTCCANAAGATCCTGAACTGGTTTTTTGAATTGATTGCTAAAATAATAGTCGTAATCAACCGGTATCCCCTTTTCACGGACCCATGCCGGATCTTCAGCCTTTTCGTACATNTTNCCAGGTCCCTTGATAATAACAAANGNGACCCTGTCACCCTGTTGTGGCTCTGAACCCGGGGCGCGCGCCCTGATTTTGTCCCGGACCTCAACGTGCGCCATTTTCACTTTGTAATCCGTGGCAAGTTGCTTACTCATCAAGAGTTTCTCCATAGACACCTTTCCATTCATGAGGTCCCGGGCAGCTTCCCGCGCCGCCTCAATCACAGGGCGCGGATCGCTCGATTCAAGTACCATTCCCAGAAGCTTCTTGAGCGTCTCGCGAACGAAAGGACAGCTGTCGCGTCTGACCACCTGAAGACCCTTGACGTCAATCTTTTTGAATACGACAAGCCGGGACCCATCCTCTTTCAGTACGGGAGTTCCATCCTTGTTCGACTTGCCCTCGTACATCTTGGCTGCGTAACGCTTTTTCGAATACAGAAAGTACGGATAATAAACCTTTTCGAGTTCGAGATCGTTCGGAGCCTTGAACAACTTCGTGCACTGTTCGGCAGCTTGCTCCCCAAGGACCCACGAGTAATCGATCGCCTCTTGTCCCTTGCGTCCCTGAACATCAAACTCGACCATCACCGAGTCAGTATCCCCGTACCTCACCTTGGCACCCTGGAAGTTCTCCTCGACATAATTCTTCGTCTCTTCAATCATTTGTCGACCGCGCATAGTAACCGTGGATGCGATGGCGACGCACGGAAGCATGCCCTTAGAAGCCCCAGTAAATCCATATATTGAGTTCATACTAATTTTGTAAGCAAGCTGCTGACCGTTGTAAACCGCCTCCATCGGCGTCCCTTCCGCCGACGCCTGCAGTTTCTTCGCTTTTTTGCGAAACGCCTTGAGGTCCATCAAAATGACAGGAAGGAGTGAAGGCGCCGGAGCCTGCGCAAACCTGTGAGGTCCAAACTGCTCATAAGTGACTCCTGGGAGGTTGTCATACTTTGGGTCCATCACGAGCGTCGAATAGCACAGATTCTCGGCACACATGATGCTCGGATACAGAGACGCGAAATCAAGAGCCGTGATTGGTGTGTAGTACGCACCTGTCTGCGCCTCGAGGACAGTCGCGCCTTCGTACCCATCAACTACTGGACCCCCTGCTCCATACTTGAATGTTGGAATAACAAAGTTAAGTTCCCGAGCTTTCTTTGCCATTTGAGAAAACACCTTAATTTGCTGTCCCCGCTCACTCAGGAATGCCAGTGGAACCCAACACGCCTTTGCCATCTCAACCTGGTTCTGAATCTGACAAAGCTTCTCCATGAGTGCGTGTGGCAACTCAGTATCCTTGATACAGTAATCAGCCACCTCCCCTAGTTTTTCAGCGTTGCCCTCAGCAAACCGCGCAAACATCTCCTTGGGTGGCATATCCAGCTTTTGATCTTTCAGAAAGTGCTTGGAGACATTATTCAAAGAATAACTCTCAAGCTTGTGCTCACGCTTCACATCCTGAAACAGGTCAAAGACGTACCGACCTTTCATGGGCACCATCTTGAGCATGTTGTTCCCGAGCGCGCTCGAACTCAGGTTCTTTTCGACAAGCTCGACAGTCTCCCCACGGACCCGACCCCATACGGGCGCCAGTCCGCAATGAATCGTCGCCCGAACTAGCAGGTACTCCAAATCAAACCCGAAGATGTTCCATCCTGTAATAATGTCTGGATCGATCTTTGCTAGGTACTTTTCAAACGCCTGAAGAAGTTCGCGTTCAGTTTCGAACGAGTCAAACCCTGCCGTCTCCTTGAGACACAGGCACTTGCGATCGAGGTACCCCTCTTTCCCAAACTCTTTCGTAGTCATCGCAATCTGGAAAACAACATCCTTGGGGTTTTGGGGATCGGGAAAGGCACCCGTACTTGAATAACACTCGATATCAAACGACATGATACGTAGAGGCGCTAGGTCATCCCTCTGAATCGGCTTGATATAGTGATAATCAGGCGCCCAGAGATTCACTTCACACAGGGTTTCTGAATCTGGCTCGCAAATTCCAGGATCTACCCAGCCCGTCGATGAACATCCCGACACATGCATAAACCGCAGAACGGGGTCTATGTTCGACTCGTACACACGCGCTCCCGCAAGTTCGGGAAACTTGTTATTCTCGATACACCACGCACAGTTTCGAATTGCTTTGTGTGTCTTGAATTCCATTTTCAGGAACCGTGAAAGTTCGCCATTTTGGAACCCCCAGAGATCCTTTGCATTTTGAACTTGACACGATACGAGACCGCGCCAAAATAGATTTTTCACAGTGTCCCTCGGTGCATCCGTGCGAATGTAACAGTACGGGTTGAATTTTGTTCCGAGAGAGACTGATTTACCATCTTCAGCACGACCAAAGATACGGAGAGTATATTGGTCGTCCTGGTCTTGTCCGCTCCAGGCAACCGCCTGAAACGGGACCATTCCGTTATTTTTAATAGTATTTTATCCCTTAACTAAATACCCGTAGCCCCAAAACCACCTGTACCACGCTGAGTGTTCAGCGCAGTGTTCTCGGTCGGGATCTCAACCACCTCCACCTCTGTGAAATTCTCGAGAATGAGCTGAGCGATACGGTAGCCTGGGCGAATCACAAAGGGCTGCTGAGAGTCAAGGTTCTGAAGAACCACCTTGATCTCACCCTGATAATCTGGATCGATCACGCCTGCCAGAGTGTCCAGACCGTGCTTCACGGCGAGTCCAGAGCGAGGTGCAATACGTCCATAAGTTCCTGGCGGGAGCTGAACTGAGATGCCGGTGGAGACAACCACGCGGCGACCTGGTAGAACGACGTAGTTGTCAGTGCTGAAAAGGTCATAGCCAGCGGCGCCCGGAGTTGCACGGACTGGAAGCTGAGCATTTGGATTAAGCTTGATAATATTTAGCGCCATTGTAATTTTACCACGCACTCTGGCTTTAAAGTCGTGAGACGTCCAAATTACAATGGAGCACGTTTGGTGTCTGTCCTATTTCGACTGGGAAAGCCCTCTTCAACTTTGGTTTTTTTCGACCGAAGAAAAGGCTAAGGAGGCTATCAAGGAACTATTGTCCGGACGCAAAGAGACTCACTTTCATATTTCGAAGTACACGGTTGACTCTATTAATTGAATGCGAAAAAAGACGTTAGAGAAATGAACTGTATGATAAGAAATGGCATTCAAGTCTCTTTTGCTTGACATTGACGGGGTCGTCGTGCGTGACAAGTTGCTCCTGAGTCACGTAAAAGAGAATTGCGTCAACTATGTCGCTTCAAAGTTGCCCGAGGCTAAGAGCCCCCGTGACGTCAATCGGGTCCTGCACCTCTCACACGGACACACGGCGCGCGGTCTGAATATGGTTTTCAAGGTAGATACGAGCGATTTCAACGAAAAGGTGTATGATAAGAGTCTCATGGATCACTTGGCTGAAGTCATCTACGGTTCTGAGTTTCAGGAAGAGGCGAATGAAATTCATGAACTGACGCAAAATGGCTGGAAGGTGACACTCTTTACGAATTCTCCAATCGAATGGGCAGGCAAGGTTGCTCGTGCGATCAGTGATGAAGTGTTTGTTGTGTGCCCGGGAACTCACATGAAACCAGAAGTGCCCATGTATACACAGTTCCCGCAACATCATACACATATTTACGTTGATGATTCTCTGAAAAATCTAGGGACGGCGCGTTGGTTGCCAAATTGGCACAGCGTTTATTTCAACGAGGGAGAAAAGGAACCCCGGCTGTGGTGTCCTCAGGTGGACAATATGTGGGAACTTTTGATGTACGTCAACTCAGTTGACCAATGGACTCTAGATAATCATATTGGTAATTAATAAATTCATGCCCGGCATCGCCGTTTCATTTTTCGACTAGGACCTACCCACCAACCAGTTTTGTTTTGATGATACCGGGCACATTTTGAATTACCCGCCTTGTTCATTACCGATCTATATATCGTATTGTATAATTTGTGCTTGAGGGCAATCGCTTTCTTAGTTGTTGAATTATTTGGGTTTTTTGAATTTTTACGCGCCTTTAATTGTTCGACCATGACTTTTTTTATGTTTGCGCGGCGTCTGATAACGGCGCGATTAAATTCCCTCATGAAAGATCTATGAGCCACAAGAAGTTGTTTAAGAGTCATCTTACTCTTTCTATATATAAAAACTACCACAGTATATATTCTAAATGGCTGAGCTTAATGTTGATATTCTTAACCTCATCCAGAAGCGCATGGCGCAGGGGCGCGTAACTTACGGTCACGGTCTAAAGGAGGATTCGGGGTACGATTGGGTTAAGGAGGCGCTCGAGGAGGCGCTGGATCTTTCAATTTACCTTTCGGCGCGCCTCGTGGAGTTGCAGCGTCGCGAAGCACGCAAAATCTGGGGTGACGCCATGAATGAGCAAGAACTCAAGGAATGGGTCGAAAAAAGAAACCAAATTAAACCTGATATGGACGATCCCTCAATTCCCAAGGGTGCAACGGTTTCACGCGACTATTGCCCAAAATGCGACAATATAATTACAGAAAAGACGGGCGTAGGAAACATGCGCTGTTTGCGCTGCACACACGAATGGTGGGTTTAGTGCCATTTCATCATCGCCTTTTTCCAAACAGCTGCCATTGCTTCACGCGACTCGGAATTGGGTGGCTGGGCATTCCAAATTCTAGAAAACTCATTTTGCAGGTACCATGCTGTCGTCGCGTCATCTTCAATAAGCAGCTTCTCCATGATTGCAACCATATCACTGGCTTCGTAGTCCATTTCATATTCAGCGCGCCGTGTTTTTAACCTGTGCGCTCACTAAGTCTCCTTAATTTCAAATGTAAAATCAAATGACTGAGGAGTACATCCATCAGCCCATGTTCACATACCTCGGGAACAAACGCAAGCTCCTTGACTTTATTGAAGAACAGGTCAATCACGTCAAGAAGAAGCTCAAGAAGGATAAGCTCGTTACCATGGACGGCTTCACGGGTAGTGGGGTCGTAGCGCGTATGCTTTCCACGCACTCGTCCGAGCTTCACACGAATGATCTCGAACTCTATGCTGATATCAGCGCAAACTGCTACGTAAAGCAACCCACCAAAGCTCAGCAGGAAAAGATTGCCAAGCACATCGAAAAAATGAATGAATTGGCTGAAAAGGGTCCTTACGTCGAGGGCATCATGACCAAGTGGTACGCGCCCAAGAGCACCGAGAACCCCAAGGAGGGTGAGGTGTGTTTCTTTACGCACGAGAATGCCAAAATTATCGATACTATGCGGAATTATATTGAGAAAAAGGTGGAGGATGACCTGACGGACTGGTGTCTAGGACCTGTTCTAGTACAAGCTATTATTCAGGCAAATACTATGGGTCACACACAGGCTTTCTTCAAAGACAAAGACAACGTGGGCACTTTCCACAAGTCTGAGTCGTGTTGGAAACGGGTATCCGCGCCTATCAAGATCACATGTCCCGTCTGGTCACCAGAGCCGTGCAAGGTGGAGTGTCATAACCAGTCGACCAACGACCTCGTGAAAAAACTCAAGGGTCCGTTCGACCTCATCTACTATGACCCACCCTATAACCATCACGAGTACAGCCATATGTACTTCCTTCTGAACGTGATCATCACTAATAAAAAAGCGAAAAACTGGACGGACGTGACTCACATGCCTGATAGAACCGAACGCAATCAGTCTGACTATAACAAAGAGGACATGGCTGTCAAAGCGATGACTGAACTCATAGAAGATTCTCTCAAGATTTCCAAATACATTCTCATCTCATATAATGACGAAGGCATCATAAGCGCGGAAAAGTGGAAAAAGATGCTTGAGCCGTATGAGTATAACAAAGTGAAGAAAGAGTACAAGCGGTTCACCGGGGCGAATGGCGAAGCGGGTGAAGTCTACGAGATCTTGTACCTCATCAAAAAGTGAGGCGTCAAGTTTCACTGGAAATAATACCAGACTATCAGTAGATGCAGTGTCTTTGCAATCAAGACTTGCTTTATGTCATATTACCCTATTTCAATTTTTGCGAATTCAAAAGACGTAAACAATTGTTTATTGAATTTGTAAATAGAATTAAAAATACCCCAGGACTCAGGATTATCGTCGCCGAGAGTGGTGATACCCTTCCCAAACTAGATGTCTGGAAACATATCAAAATTAAACCAAGTGAACCCATGTGGATAAAGGAACATCTCGTGAATCTAGCTGCTCACGAGCTACCCAGAAACTGGAAGTATGTGTCATGGATCGACGCTGATATTACATTTTTAAATGAAAATTGGGTGGAGGATACGATCCAGGTTCTGGAACTTGCAAACGTCGTACAGATGTTTCACTCGGTCATAAATCTCGGACCGAACGGTGAGCCTATCAAAACGGACAAGAGTTTTGGGTACATGGCTCGAGGCAGTAATACGCCTTATTTAAAAAACGACAAGTACGGGTTTTGGCACCCAGGATATGCGTGGGCATGCACCCGTAACGCCTTTGAGACCATGAAAGGGCTGATTGACTGGGCGATTCTAGGGTCGGGTGACAGACATATGGCATTGGCGCTCATAGGAAAAGTCATAGACAGCTGCCCGGGAAATGTTCACCCAAATTATAAAAAACTTTTAATCGAGTATCAGGATCGGGTCAAAAACCTATCTTTGTCATGGGTCCCAGGAACCATCGTACACCATTGGCACGGATCCCTGGCAAATCGCAAGTACAAAGAAAGATGGGAAATTTTAACTAAAAATTCATTCGATCCTTTAAACGACATGGTCCTTCGAAGTGACGGGCTCTTGCAATTTTCCCGTGAAGGAAAACGACTCGCCGAACCCATTTCCAGATATTTTCTGGAAAGGGATGAGGATTCCTGATAAAAGGAAACCAAATAGATTCTTTATGGAAGAGGACCCTGAGGAAGGATTTCCAAAGGATGAACGACCACTGAAGCGTCACAAACCAAACCCTTTGGGTGAAAACGCATACCTTTTAACCGATGGTTCGATTAGGAAGGATGAAGATCTGATTATATTTTTACAGAGAATGTGGAAACATCAGGCGTACACACCCGGGACGGGGTGCATGTATCTCAAAACTCTATCGAGTTTTACTTGCGCAAATCTTGGTCAGGATCGAACCGGGTAGCATACCACGCCTTGGGTGCCTTTTTCTTGGTCACGAGGACGTACTTGTACACGCGCGCCACTGCCCACTGAGGGGCGGTGGCACCTGGGCGACTCCCACCCGTCTTCCACGCCTTGAGTCCGCGGTTATAAACGGTATTGAGGGTGGATCTGGAGATGCCTGTTTGTCTAGAAATTGCATTCTTATTGAACTTGAGTCCCGGGTACGTTTTATGGAACAGTAGGGTCCACTTGGACTTTTTGCGCGTCCCGCCTGCATTGGAGCGCGCGAGGGACAATTTAGAGTAAGGGAGTTTCCTCCTTTTAAGGAGTTCCTTTTCGCGTATGAGTTTCATTGATTTACTCAGACCCGAGAAGTACCTTTCAGGCCAG
>JGI24890J29729_1000253_pt1 | contig 39407 bp, 45 predicted proteins | sample FreactcultureFD7_FD_29729 | JGI IMG/M metagenome (IMG submission 29729)
ATAGTTTTTCGGTTAATCTCAAGGGTCCTATTACTTACATTGGCGTTGAGGATGTTCAGGCTGCAGTTGATTCACTCGTCGCAGATGGAGCAAAAGTATTAATGGCTCCAATGGATGTTGGTGGTGGAATCATATTGGCAGATATTGAGAGTCCTACCGGAGAAGTCTTCGGCGTGATCTTTAATCCTCTATTTAAGCTACCTTAGAATTTCAATCCGGCTTATAGGGCGACTCTTCTTTTATACTTTTTCCCATGGAACCAACATACGTAACTGGAAAACCAAAGTTGTGGCTTCGCCTTGAGGGGCTTGTATTGCTGATTGCCACAATCATTCTATTTTCGGGGCAAGGACAAAGGTGGTGGCTCTATCCAGCACTTCTATTAGTCCCCGACATTTTCATGTTGGGATATATAGCCAATACTAGATTGGGTGCCTTTTTCTACAACCTTGGTCACAGTTATTTTGCTCCAGCCTTGATGATTCTTCTTTCCTGGAGAGCGGAGAGCAAAATAGCTATCGCTATTGGCATCATTTGGCTCGGCCACATTGGCTGGGATCGCTTCTTCGGCTACGGCCTCAAATACGATTCAGACTTCAAGCACACTCACCTTGGGGATTTAAATAAGCCAAAGAAATAGTCTGGCAAAATAATGAGAATTCTTCGCTGAGAGGCACTATCTCCATAAAAGGACCGACTTCCTAGGCTCATGGAGTCGATCCTTTAGTGGTGAGCACCCATCCGAGTCCGAGTAAGTGCTACCACTCGGCGATTCTCTGAATAAATACTAGATATATTTTCGAATGGTGATTTCAAAGCTCAAGAGTAGGCCTTCAATATGACCAAAAAACAGGAGTTTCAAGTTATCCGAACTTATGACGATTTTGAAGTTCGCAAATATTCCCCATGCGTATTAGCTGAAGTGAAAGTGTCGGCTGACTACTCTTCGGCGGCGGGNCTGGCATTTAATTCCCTCTTTCAATACATTTCAAAGAGCAATAAGCAATCAGAAAAGATTGCAATGACAGCACCGGTTATCTCAGCCCGGAAGGCTAATAAAGCGGAGGAGGATGAATGGTTTGTCTCTTTTGTGATGCCATCGGGAAGTACCTTCGGCCATCTTCCCCATCCGAATGACTCACGCGTAATTCTGCGTGAGCTCGATGCTGAAACATGTATTGCTACATCGTTTCGCGGACGGGCAACAGAAGAGGTATCTAGAGCAAAGGTCGTTTTCTTATGTGCGGCTGCGGCTCGAGAAAATGTCGCACTTTCTGATGAAACGAGAATCTGTCGCTTTGATCCACCATTTAAGCCGGGGTTTATGCAATATAACGAGGTAGTAATTCCAGTATTTCTTGGCGAGCAATAGGCGATATTGAGCTTGTCTTGATTTAGAATCTGCATGTGGCTGAGAAAAAAGTTATGGGACCCGCTTCCTACTTCCCTTCGATCGAGAAGAAGTATGGAAAGCCCATCGAGCATTGGATGAAGGAACTGAAGAAAGTTTCAAAACTCGCTCATATGGAGCAAGTTGCCCACCTTAAAGAGAAATTTGAGATGGGTCACGGCCACGCTAATGCTTTGGTCGCGTATTTTCGAAAGAAGAACGGACTCTAAGTGGAGAACGAGAAGATTCTTCGTTCATAGTTTAAAATTCACCAAGTTAATACTATTGAAAAGGAAAATTATGGAATTTGTCGGCACTTATTTAAATTTTCCGCTTAAGTCAGAAGAGGCGTTCAACTTCTATCGTGATGTATTTAAGCCAGGAAGTGAATACACCCTAATTAAGTTTGCTGACACGCCTATGGCTGAAAATCTCCCGGAGCACGAGCGTAATGGCGTCATGCATGCTGAGCTCGAAATTTTAGGAGGCCACAAGATATTTGCAACTGATTCCCTGGGATCCATGGGTCATGAGGTTAAGGTTGGCAATAACACCACCCTTAGTCTTAACTTCGATACGCGCGAGGCATCAGATGCAATCTATTCCAAGCTTTCGCAAGGAGCTTCGGACAATGTTGCACCTCACGAAGAACCTTGGGGATATTGGGGTACATGTCTAGACCGTTATGGTATTCGTTGGATGTTTAACGTTAATAATAACTAATTCATTGCTTTCTAAACTATTCAACTCTAGCCACGTTTGAAGAAGCGAAGATAAAAAGCTGCGTAAAGGGCGATAATGCCGATATTTGCAATCAAGCGTGCCAAAGTGTGGCTCTTAAAGAAAAGTACATCGACAAGCACTACTGTGAAAACCATAGCGAATACATATAGGAATTTCGACATGTTGCTTGCCATGATTACTCCTTTGTTAAGAGGTTTGATGCTTGTGATTGAGTTTAGCCAGAACGCCAAGCGAGATGGCTATAGATTGACCGATAAATAAAGCAAAGAGAGCGGTACCAATTCCAAAGCGCCCACCGAGCGCCCACCCGCAAATCAAGGCGCCGCCTTCGATCATAAGACGAATGCGACTGACGCGAATACCAGTCTTCTTATGGAGCGAGGTCATCAAGCCATCGCGAGGTCCAGGTCCAAGGCCGCACGTGATGTAAAGCGATGAGGCTATTCCAACGAGGGCAACTCCAATAAAGTCATAGACGATGCCAATTCCAACTGAGTGCGGAACGGGAAATGTATCAACGCCCAGTTGTAGGCCGATCGGAATCAAGAGCATGTTAGCGAGAGTTCCAAAACCTGGACGTTCGCCAAGCGGCCACCAGATAAGCAGAATAAAGCCAGAGATAATGAAGGTGCAGGTTCCAAGATTGAATCCAGTGTGCTTGGCGAGTCCTTGTGCAAAGACCGACCACGGCGCATTTCCGGTGTGTGACTGAATGATGATGGCATCGCCGAGGCCGAAAATCAGAAGCGCCGTGCTAAGAATAGAGACTCGATAGAAGCTGAGGTCCCACCGGCTTTTCGCAGTCCACCGAGTGCGGGGGATAGTGCGATGCGGACGGAGNAGGTCAATAATTCTCATTTGGTAAGGGTACTCACGAGGAGCTATTCCATTCTTGGCTATTTCAATAATCTCTGCGCAGCGAGCGTGACTGAGTAGTACGCCCACTTTCCACGTTGAGTTCTCTCTAATAATCCAGCGTCAACCAGAATTTTGAGGTGATGACTCACGGTGCTTTGGGCGAGTCCGGTATCTGGAGTTATATCGCATACACATGCTTCGGCTCCATGGCTTGAAGCGACCAACATCATGATTCCAAGACGAGTCTGATCGCCCAAGGCCTTATATTGCTCGGCCAGAACTGGAAGAACGCTTGGGGGTTTTGAAATGGAGAGTGCTTTAGCCACGCCCTAATCATACATTGACAATCTTCGATATGAGATTTAATCTATGAATCGAAGTATTTCGATGGGAGTTTTTGATGGGCACTGAGCTCAAGGTAATTGTCCAAGAGGATAGCTGTTGCGCTCCTGCGCCGATTGCGACCTCAAATTGTTGCGAGTCTGGGACTGCTTGCTGCGACGACGACGTAATTGAAACTTGCTGCCCGCCAGTTGGGCAAAGTCAGCGTGTTCGCGAGGGCTGGAAATCCGTATCGATTTTTGCTGCTCTGGTGGGAAGCTTTCTGTTCTCCGACTATTGGTTAGCTTCGTTTCTCCAATCTCGATTCGCAGGAATGGGTAAGGTTGCGCAGGATTCACTCTCGTTCTTCATCTCACATTCCATTGGGCTCATTAGCCTTTTAGCAGCCATTACTACGCTGGCAGTCTTTCTAAGAACCTTTATAAATGCCGATCGCGTGCGTACCCGAATGGAGAAAGTTAGCAATCTGCGCGGACACAGCATTGCCGCCGGCATTGGTATGGCAACGCCATTTTGTTCATGTAGCGCAGTGCCGGTCTTTAATGGCTTTGTGCGATCCGGAGTGCCCGTCAGCCAAGCGATTTCATTTCTTGTAGCAAGTCCATTAGTAAATGAAATTGCAGTCGTAATGTTGGCGACAACAGTTGGTTGGTCAATCGCTGGCGCCTACGCGGGAATGGGTTTTGTCATTGCTGTGCTTGCCGGTGTGGCGCTCCGCCGTTATGCAAAGCCAAGTTTAACCGAGGTAACACCGGTCAAGACATTAAATCTCATTGATTCAAGCGGTGCGATAATTCGTCCAACTTTTGAAGTTCGAGCTGTTTCAGCACTTTCCGAGGCACGAGATACTGTAAAAACTACTTTCGTCTACATATTAATAGGTGTCGGTGTTGGCTCGTTGATTCACGGATGGGTCCCAACTTCTGCCATACAGACAATCGCATCATGGGGACCAGTTGCCGGTGTGTTAGCGGCGACGGCTTTGGGAGTCCCTCTTTATTCTGGGATCGCCACAGTCATTCCTATTATTACCGCCCTTTCTGAAAAAGGGATGCCGATGGGGACCTTACTGGCCTTTGCAATGAGCGTAACTGCATTGTCGCTTCCCGAGGCCATGTTGCTGCGCAAAGTGATGAAACCTAAGTTGCTGGCAGCGTATTTTGCTACTGTTTCACTTGGAATCATAATAGTTGGCATAACTTTCAATCTAATTTTAGGAAAGTATTGAATGTATCCGCGTAAATATTTCGCTGAACTTCTCGGAACTGGATTGCTGGTCGCCGTGGTAATTGGTTCCGGAATCATGGCAACAAATATGAGTCCAGATAAAGGTATTGATCTTTTGATTAATACAATCTCAACCGTATTTGCATTGGCTCTTCTCATTTACTTACTTGGACCGATATCTGGAGCACACTTCAATCCGGCAGTTTCGGTTAGTGAGTTTTTACAAAAGCGACTAAGCGGCAGGGATTTGCTGGGGNATATCCCAGCTCAATTTCTCGGCGGCTTTCTTGGAGCAATCCTTGCCAATTTAATGTTCAAACTTCCAGCGATAAATCCCTCGCATCATCTGCGTAGCGGTGGAAATCTCCTTCTCGGCGAGGTTGTCGCAACGGCTGGNCTACTACTTGTCATTCAACTCATCCAAAACCAAGGCAAAGGATCAATGGGGCCAATAGTTGTTGCTGCATGGATTGGGTCTGCCTATTTCTTCACTTCTTCGACATCATTTGCTAACCCAGCAGTCACTTTCGCCAGATCATTTAGTAATACCTTTGCTGGCATCGATATCCGTTCAGTCTTCACTTTTGTAGTTGCCCAACTAATTGGCGCAACGATAGGAACCCTTCTCGGCAGGAGCTTAAAATGAGTAAGAAACCCACAGTGCTTTTCGTCTGCGTACATAATGCTGGCCGATCACAAATGGCTGCCGGATTTATGCGGCAACTCGGTGGAGACCGAGTGGAAGTACTTTCGGCGGGATCTGCCCCCAAAGATTCCATCAATCCAGTTGCGGTAGAAGCAATGGCTGAAGTTGGAATCGACATCGCAAACCAACAACCTAAAGTATTAACGCCGGAAGCGGTCATGGAGTCTGACGCCGTTGTGACCATGGGTTGCGGGGATGCGTGTCCGTTCTATCCCGGTAAGAGATATGAAGATTGGGTCCTAGAAGATCCAGCCGGACAAAATATTGATTTTGTTCGCAAAGTGAGAGATGACATAAAGGCTCGCGTAGAAGTTCTGCTCGCCGAGTTATTAGCCTAGCTCTCGCTCTTGCCACCACTTGGGATAGATTGGGCCCATGCTTGGTGGAATAGATAACACNCTCTTTTTACAGGCCTTTGGTGGGTTCATTGTCCTTCCGATATTTATTCTCTTTCTCAAGTGGACATTTCCCAATAAGAAAGATCCTGCCGCTAGGGCACGTCGCCGGGCGCTAAAAGCTTCACTTAGTGAATTGAAGAGAAAATAAATGTCGCTAGCAATAGTCACTGGTGGATCGCGCGGATTGGGTTTTGAAACTGCACGGGCGCTCAAGGAGCAAGGTCATGAGGTTCTTCTCATCGCCAAAGATCCAGAACGACTCGCGGCAGTAGCTGCCAAATTAAACTGCCAATTTCGCGCAGTTGATTTAGCAGATCTTGCGGAGACTCGAAGCGTTTTCACTGAAGTACTGCAAACCTTTGGCGCACCGCAAATCCTTGTGCTTGCTCATGGCGTAATGAGTGAGAAGATGTCTAAGACTCTTCGCACAACAAATGAAGAGTGGCGTCGGGTAATGGCAATCAACCTTGATTCAGTATTTTGCGCAGTCAATATTCTTGGCGCTGCTATGGCCGAGGCTAGAGATGGTCGAATTATTATCTTCTCTGCCTGTCTTGGGCGTATGTCCGGTCCCGGAAATACCGGGGGACTAGCGCCATACCGGATTAGCAAAGCTGGCGTAAATGCATTGGTTAGAAACCTTGCTCATGAAACAAATCATGGAACCCGTGGATTATTAGTTGATGCAGTCTGTCCTAACCACNCCCGCACCGATATGGGTGGGCCGGATGCGCCGCTCTCCGTTGAGGAAGGTGCTGATACTGCAATATGGTTAGCGACGAGAGACTTTGATCCCTCAGTCGACCAGACCGGTTTTATGTGGGAGGAGCGAGAGGTTATTCCGTGGTAAATCGTCGAGTTGATATCGCGCTTGGCAAACTAACTGCCTGGCAAGAGGAGATGGCAGAACTGCGGAATATTGCCCTTGAGACTGGGTTAACCGAAGAACTTAAGTGGGGACAACCTTGCTATACCTTCGATAACGCCAATGTTTTTCTGATTCACTCCTTTAAAAATTATTGTGCAGTTCTCTTTATGAAGGGCTCCGTAATGAAAGACCCTAAGGGCTTGCTTATTCAGCAGACCGAGAATGTTCAAGCTGGCCGTCAGATGCGTTTTGAATCGATGAAGGAGATAACAAAACTTCGCCCAACCATCAAGAAATATATGAAAGAGGCGATTGCGGTAGAAGAGGCTGGAATAAAACCAGTCGTGAAGAAAGCTTCAGAATTCGTCGTTCCTGATGAAATCGTCAAGTTATTGAAGAAGCATCCTGGTGTTGCCGCTGCATTTAAGAAATTAACTCCTGGTCGACAGCGGGCGTATGTGCTTCACTTTACTGGCGCTAAACAAGCGGCCACACGTGAAGCACGCGTTGCCAAAGCAGCTCCATCGATCCTTAAGGGCAAAGGTCTCAACGATTAATTAAATCAAGGGGGATTCATGAAGGTTTCAGGAAAAGTAGTCGTAGTAACTGGCGCTGGAAGTGGAATGGGTCGAGAGCTAACCATTCAGCTCGTAGGTCGCGGGGCAAAAGTCGCTGCGGTAGATATGCGTCCAGAGACTTTGGCAGAGACCATGACACTTGCTACAAAGTCCGGGGGAGCGGTCGAAACATTTTTGCTAGATATTTCAGATCTCTCTGCGGTTGCTAATCTGCCCAATTTAGTTGAGGCAAAGCTAGGCCCAGTTGATGCTCTTATTAATAACGCAGGAATTATTCAACCATTTGTAAAAATCAATGACCTCNCCTTCGAGCAAGCCGATCGAGTTATGAAGGTAAATTTCTATGGACCATTTGCCCTTCTAAAGGCATTTATCCCGGGGCTGCTCAATCGTCCAGAAGCGCACATTCTGAACGTCTCTTCAATGGGTGCTTACACACCCGTACCAGGGCAGAGCCTGTATGGAGCATCAAAGGCAGCGATCAAATTGTTAACCGAAGGTTTAACCTCCGAACTCGCCGGAACTAACGTTGGAGTCACCGTTGTATTCCCCGGTGCTATCGCGACAAATATTGCCGCTAACTCAGGGATGAATATGACGTTGGGCGCTTCGGCAAAAGCGCCGAAGATGACTTCTGCATCAGTTGCAGCAAAGGCCATGATTGATGCCATTGAGTCTAAGAAACCTCGTCTCTGTATCGGAAAAGACGCCAAGATGATGGATATTCTCACCAGAATAAATCCTGTTTATGCCGCCAAAGTGATACGCAAGCAAATGGCCAGCCTTTTATCTTGAGATGATTTAGACTCCTGGCATGAGTCAGGAGAATCTAAAACAACATGTAGTTCGCCACTCCGAACGTGAGGAATATTCGCGCGAGCAGATGTATTCGTGGCTGGATGAGACACAGCTGGCTCACGTCGGCTTTATCGATCCTGATACCAACACACCTTTTGTTATTCCCATGGGGTTCGTTCGAGATGGGGATCGAATTCTTCTGCATGGTTCAAGTGGCTCCCGTTTCTTTATGACTCTTGTAAAGGGAGTAGACATTTGTATAACGGTTACACATCTAGATGGATTGGTTGTGGCTCGTTCAGCCTTTAATTGTTCGATGAACTATCGCTCGGTGATGGTCTTTGGTAAGGCCGAACTTCTCAAAGATGAGGCAAAACTCGAGGCACTTGAGAAAATCACAAACGGATTGATACCTGGACATTGGGAGAACGCTCGGCCAATGCTGAAAAAAGAGTCGGCAGCGACCATTATTGTGGAAGTCCCACTGACGAACATTTCCGGAAAATCTAGAGCTGCTGGCGCCAATGATGAACCTGAAGATATCGATCTACCTATTTGGGCTGGCGTTATACCCATGCACGTCTCGTATGAGGGACCTATTCCCGAAGCGAACGCAGCAGACATCCCGTTCCCAGAGAATTTGAAGGGACTTGTCACGCCACGTTAGGCCGCTCCGCGTTTGCTAGATGATACCCCTAGGGGTATATTCGTCTTGACCTAGAGAGGCGGGAAAGNGATGGCTGCTAAGAAGGAACCGACGCATGTGCTTGCCGATCAAGATAAAGTCGATGCGATTATCGCCCGAGTAAAGCGAGCACACGGACAACTTGGCGCTGTCGCTCGAATGCTTGAAGAAGGTCGAAACTGTGACGAGATCGTTACTCAGATGTCCGCCGTAAGCAAAGCCGTGCACACGGCTGCTTTCACTTTGATTTCAGCAAGTTTGGAAGAGTGCATTATCGAAGGCAAAAGCAATCAGAAGGCTGTTTCGGAAAAGCTCCAAAAACTATTTCTGAGTTTGGCATAAATATCTATGAAAAAACTTATTAACGTTCTATTCCTATCCATACTTACATTAACCGCTTGCGGAACCTCTGGAGGAAAAGTGATTGATTTAAATGATTCACAATTTGCAGCGAAGGCAACTGAGAGCGGAGTTGTACTGCTAGATGTTCGTAGGCCAGAGGAGTTTGCCGCCGGGCATATTGCCGGAGCATCGAATCTCAACTTCGAATCTGGAACCTTTGAAGCCGACATTGCCAAACTAGATAAGGCAAAGAGTTACGCCGTTTACTGCCGAAGCGGAAATCGCTCTGGACAAGCGACTGTCCTCATGGTGAAGGCTGGCTTTACCCATGTATTTAACCTATCCGGCGGAGTCATTGACTGGCAGGCTTCTGGCAAAGAGCTGGTTACCAATTAAATGAGAATTGTTGTCGTTGGGGGAGTTGCAGGCGGTATGTCAGCCGCGGCTCGATTGCGCCGGCTGGATGCGCAGGCCGAGATCATTGTGCTTGAGAAGAGCGGACATGTCTCATATGCCAACTGCGGTTTGCCATATTACGTCGGCGGTGTGATTTCGAACGAGGAGGCGTTACTTCTGCAAACGCCAGAATCTCTCTTCAAACGCTTTCGGTTAGATGTGCGAGTTGGTGTCGAGGTAAAGAATATCGATCCAGTCGCCAAGCTTCTCCAATTTGAATATGACGGCCACATGGCCGAGATGAATTATGACAAGCTCATTCTCAGCCCAGGTGCTGCACCTATCCGCCCCAATATTCCTGGAATTGAGCGTTCACTTTCACTGCGCAATATCGAGGATGTGGAGGCTATGACCTCATCTGTGATGAAGAATCCGAAGAGTGCGGCAATAATCGGCGGAGGATTTATTGGGTTGGAATTGGCGGAGAATCTTCGCCACCGTGGTATTTCGACTTCAATTGTTGAGGCACAAGATCAGGTACTTGCACCACTAGACCCAGAGATGGCTACTTTTGTTAGTCAAGAGTTGGTAAAGAACAATATTGAACTGCACCTCGGGAAGTCTCTTACTTCAATTGAAGAAAGTACCGTCACTCTCTCGGACGGAACTATTGTCAGTGCTGAAATGGTCATCATGTCCATTGGAGTTCGTCCAGAGATTTCGTTGGCCAAGGAGGCAGGGATTTCTATTGGTACTCGAGGCGGAATAGCGGTTAATGAAAATAATCAAACAAATTATCCTGATATTTACGCCATTGGTGACGCGGCAGAGAAGATTGACGCCTTAGATGGAGCTGCCACCCTTGTGCCACTTGCCAATATTGCAAACCGCCACGGCCGAATTGTTGCTGACCACATCTGTGGAAAGAAAACCAGACAAATCCCTACGCAAGGAACTGCGATTGTAAAAGTATTTGATCTAACTATTGCCACTTCGGGATGGAGCGAGAAGAGATTAAATGCATCGGGCAGAGCATGCGTAGCTATTCACTCACATCCGGCATCTCATGCCGGCTATTACCCAGGCGCGCAAGGGATGTCGCTCAAGCTCCTAGTGGATCCGCAAACACATCAGATTCTCGGAGTTCAGGGCGTGGGAAGAGAAGGCGTTGATAAACGTATCGATGTGATTGCAACCGCGATGCGCGGCGGAATCACCGCNCCTGAATTGGCTGATCTGGAATTGGCATATGCCCCACCTTTTGGATCAGCAAAAGATCCCGTCAACATGCTTGGCTACATCTCAGAAAATGTTCTGAGCGGCTTAACTCCAACCTCACAGTGGCATGATGTCCAGGCCTTAGTTAACTCCGGTTACACGATTCTGGATGTACGTTCGACAGGTGAAGTAGGTCGAGGAACTTTGCCAGGCGCTTTGAATGTTCCGATCGATGAAATTCGCGAACGTATTAGTGAAATTCCCTCGGGCAAAATTCTTGTCACCTGCCAAGTGGGTCAACGTGGCCATGCCGCAACACGACTACTTCGCGAAATGGGTCATGATGCCGTCAATCTGGATGGCGGATATATGACCTGGAGCAACTCACCAGCAAATATGAAGCGATAGAAGGAAGGTAGAAATATGTGTAGCAGAACGACATGCCGCAAGTGCGGTAAGGCATCGTGGTCCGGTTGTGGGCAACACGTTGCTCAAGTGATGAAGGGGATTCCTAAATCAGAGCAATGCCAGGGCCATCAAAATGATCCGAAAGAGCCAGGTCTCTTTTCCCGACTATTTGGAAAGAAGTAAGGAGCAAAGCATGTGCAGTGCAGTTCGCTGTTCTAAATGCGGCAAAGCCACCTGGTCAGGTTGTGGGCAACATATTGAAGAGGCACTTGCTGATTTCACTGACGATCAGAGATGTAAATGTGAATCGGCCGATCTTTCAAGTTGGGTGCCAGGAAACTAAATCTCGCTCTGCGAAGCAAGGTTCGCACGGACCTTGCTCGCAAGGAGATAGCCAGTGACCCCGACAATGAGGTCAAAGGCGATGGTTCCCAGTGTGAACCATTCAACCTGTCCACGAGATAGTCCCCAAATATCTTTAAAGCTGTAATCAATTCCCAGCCAGCCCTCAATCGTTCCCGGAAAAATAACTCCCATTGAACCAAGGACGATGTAGGCCAAAACAACCGCGCCCATAATTTGAAATCCTCGAATCCCGCCTGGGGAGCGGAATGGCCGTGGTACTTCAGGAAGTGTGCGATTGAGCTTCATGATTGCAGGAATGATAAATAGATAGGAGACGAGCAAGGTCGAGATTGCGCAACTTAAAACAACCTTGAATATGGCTCCAGCATCGCCATTAACTAACCTCATTCCGGCCACGAGGAAGATTGAAGCCATGACACCAGAAAGTGCGTTCACACGGACTGGGGTTCCGAAACGTTCGGAGAATTCGCCGAACCACCCATTCATAAATGCGCCATCAGCAGCAGCAATTGCTTGAACGCGGTCGGTCGACATCATCCATGATGAGCCAAGTCCCAGTAACCCAACGATGAAGAGAATGGCGGCTATACCGAGAAGGAACTTACTTGCTCCGCCGTACACACTGAAGACTGTCTCTACCGCGCTCATGAATCCAGCAAGTCCACCGACATCTTTCTTCGGAACAACTAAAAGGATGGCAAGCACAGGCAAAATGTAGGCAAGGGCCGAGACGATGGCACCTACGCGAATGGAAGGTGCGGTGTCTTTTTGAGGATCGTACATTTCGCCGGAAGCTGCATTAGGAGCTTCGAAACCAACGTAAGAGAAGAGAATGATTGGTGCAACTGCCATAAATCCAGCCACGCTTGGTGCCAAGCTTCCGAAGTCAAAGGGTTGGAATCCATGTTTAATTCCATAGATTGCGGTGGTGAGAACCATGATGAGAAGCACTGCAATCTTTGCGTAAGCCGCCGCATTGATAATTTTCTTACCAAACTTCAAACTAATCATCGCTAAACCAATTGCAAGCCAGATAAATGCGAGCTTAAAAATCCATTCACCAATTGAGCCTGATTTGATGTGGAAGAGATAACTGCTGAAGGCATCAAAGGCGATGAAGCAGAGTGATCCGCCGAGCCAAAGAGGGTTTGTAATCCAATAGAGAACCGATGAAATTCCAGCAGGCAAACGACCAAATGCGAACTTCACCCATTGGTAGGGGCCACCTTCTTCAGGGAATGCAGAACCAGTCTCGGCCATCATTAAAGCGTTCGGAATCATAAAGGTAATTACAATGAATACGGCCCAGAAAAGTGACTGTGATCCGCCGGCGGCGATACTTCCGATTGTGTCGAGTGAAATATAGGCCGCGATAATGAAGAGGATGATGTCTAGGCGACCGAGTGATTTAACAAGGCGTTTTTCTTGCTTAGCAGCGAGAGTGGTCAGGTGAGTATTTTCGCGAAGGCTCATGAGCATCAGGGTAGCAATTTCGCTTGGTAAGGCCTCTTTAATCTGATTGAATTCGGAGATCTTTAAGAGCAAAAGGAGCGGTGATGGCAATTCCAAGCGCGGTGGCTCCTTATTACCGCGCCATCACTGGCGAGCATCGCGAGACAATTCTTGAAATGCGACGTCGAATTCTGGAGGTAGCACCAAAAGTTGATGAAGTTATCAAATATGGGATGCCTACATTTATGCTCGATGGAAATGAAATTGCGGGTTTATTATCAAATAAGAACCATATTGGTTATTATCCTTACAGCGGCTCGGTAATAAATCGCTTGCCAGAGGTCTCTGAGAGATACGTAACGACCAAAGGCGCGATTCACATTCCGCTAGGCGAGCCCATGCCTAAAACGTTCATTAAGAAGTTGATCAAAGCCCGAATCGCACAGTGCCCTGTTTCGCGGGGAGAGGNCGACTTAACGAGATATGAAAAGTTGGATGGAGATTGGAAGACTCTTGGAGTCGCATCTCCTGCGCGTCGCGGTTTGGTGGATAAGAAGTTGCTTTCAGTGAGAGCTCTTTCGAAAATTACTGAAAGTGACTTTATGAAAATTCATGGCATGGGACCCAAAGCGGCTGCAGTAATCAAAGCCGAAATGCGACNCCTCAAAGTCACCTTTAAATAAAACTAGACATTTGTGACGCGATAGGTTGCAAGGGACGGATCGGTTGCGTAGGCAATCCGCACGCCGGCAGCTTTGGTGGAGGCGAGGCCACTTAGAATTTGCTCGGTAAGGATTTCTCCCGGTGCAACGACCGCTACTCCTGGGGGATACGGCGCAATGAGGTCGGCACTGATGCGCCCGACGGCGCTTTCGGCGCTGACCATTTCGGTCTCGGCAAAATATGCATCTCGCATAGAGATTCCCCGCTTCGGAACTACTGACCAACTGAGAGATGTGGCAGAGGGTCGTGAGTCCTGATTGAGCTCAAGCAAAATAGGGATTAGCTCGTCAGCGAGCCGAGTGAAATCTTCCGCTCGATCTGCCAAAGTCGCAAGGAATACCACGGTGTCGCGGTCAGCCATCTCTACTCGAATATTGTGCTCTTGCAATCTCTTTTCGATCTCAACGCCAGAAGCGCCTATTTGATTAACCCTCAAAACTATTTTCGAAACGTCAAATCGTCCTGCAGGAAAGTCATTAGAGTTGAGAAATATAGGTAGGTCAAAGTTGGTCTGTACTCGCTCTTTAAAGCTCTTAATGTTATCGAGCATGGTGCCTATGAGTTCTTCGCCGCGCGTTTCTAGCAGTGCGCGACAGCCATCGATAGAAGCGAGGGGAGCGCCCGCCGGTGATGTGGTGTGGGTAGTTTCAAAGCTCTGTTCGATACGGGCAAGATTGAGGTACTTTCCATTAGCAAGCAAGAGAGCCGATGCGCTGTATCCGGGAAGAGCTTTGTGAGTACTGGTGATGAGTGCATCAGCACCAAGTTGGAAGGCGTGCTTGGGAAGATCAGGATGAAAGCCAAAATGTCCGCCCCAGGCGGCATCCAGAATTACCGGGATTGCATTCTTATGGGCAAGCTCAATAAGCGCCGGTAAGTCAGAGAGCGTTCCGAGATATCCAGGTTCGGTGAGTAAGAGTGCGATTGGTTTTTGCTGAATCACTTTTGCAAATTCATCGACGGAGATTCCTATAGGTACCCCGGTTATTGGTTCAATTTCAGGTGAGAGCCAAAGTGGTTCTAGTCCAGCGAGTACAAGAGCGCTAAGAATGGAGCGGTGCGCGGTTCGACTGACCGCAACCTTGTCGCCAGGTTTACCGAGCGCCAGAACGATGGCTTGATTGGCATGAGTCGATCCACCGGTAGAGAAGCGAGCAAAATCTGCTCCCCACAACTTCGCGGCAAGGCCTTCTGCCTGCTTGAGTACCTGATTTGTCAGCTTGATCTCATCCAAGCCTCCGTAGAGCGGCGTATCGCCATCAACCACTTTGCCGAGCCCAGCATCGAGTAGCGATGCCTTCTGTTTGTGCCCAGGAATTGTGAATGGAGTTCTGACGCTCTCGAAGTAGGAGAGGTAGGCGTCAAGGAGTGGCGCACTTTGACGTAACTCACGGTTGGAATTCACTCCACAAGCCTAACTTGAAGCACGGTAGAGGAGAAATGAGCCTTAGACTTTTCCCATGACAACACTTACAAATCTGCCACAAGAACGTCGGTTGGTGACTGCAATTCCTGGTCCCAAATCACTCGAGGCGCTACAACGCCGCAGCGACGCAACTTCTGGTGGACTAGGTATGTCGATTCCGGTCATCGTCGAGCGCGCAAGTGACGCAATTCTTCTCGATATCGATGGCAACCAAATTATCGATCTAGGTTCAGGTATCGGCGTAACCAATGTTGGCAATGCAGCAAGCCGCGTTGTTGAAAATGTTATTGAGCAAGTACAAAAGTTCACTCATACCTGCTTTACGGTAGCTCCTTACATGGGATATATCGAAGTCTGCGAAAAGCTCAATGCGATGACTCCCGGAACATTTAAGAAGAAGTCGTTGCTAGTAAATTCTGGTGCCGAAGCGGTAGAGAACGCGGTCAAGATTGCGCGTCACTTTACAAAGCGCCCTGCTGTGGTTGTCTTTGAGCACAGCTATCACGGTCGCACTAACTTAACCATGGCGTTAACTGCTAAGAACATGCCTTACAAAGAGGGCTTTGGTCCTTTTGCCCCAGAAATTTATCGCGTTCCTATGCCATATCCATTCCGTTGGATGGGTAATCCCGCAACCATCACCGAAGATGCACTAGAGATGGTGATTCATAAGATTGAGAAGGAGATTGGCGCGCACAATGTCGCGGCAATTCTGATCGAACCAATTCAAGGTGAAGGCGGATTTATCGTTCCACCGAAGGGATTTCTTCCTGGCCTCTCCAAGTTCGCAACCGAAAACGGCATCGTATTTATCGCTGATGAAGTTCAAACTGGTTTTACTCGTACGGGCCATATGTTTGCCGTGGAGGAAGAGGGCGTTGTTCCGGATATCCTCGTCACCGCTAAGGGAATTGCCGGTGGATTGCCACTTGCTGCCGTTACGGGTCGCGCCGAGATTATGGATTCCTCACATGTTGCAGGCCTTGGCGGAACATACGGTGGAAACCCCATCGCATGCGCAGCCGCACTTGGAGCATTTGAAACTATGGAAGCAGAGAACCTGGTTGCTCGTGCACAACATATTGGAAAGATTCTTGGGGATGCTCTGCACTCACTTGCTACAAAGTACCCAGTAATTGGTGAAGTTCGTGGTCGCGGTGCAATGCAAGCAGTTGAGTTGGTTATTCCTGGATCCAAGGAGCCAAACTCAGATGCGATGAACAAGGTCATTAAATATTGTCAGAGCAAAGGCGTGCTCGTGCTCAATGCCGGAACTTATGGCAATGTGATTCGCTTCTTACCACCCATTGTTATTACCGATGACCTTCTTAAGGATGCCCTAGGCGTTCTGGAAGAAGCTTTCGCCGCTCTCTAAATATTTACGGAGGACCCTTGCCCAGCAAGATAAATGCGGTAAATGCCGCCGTGGCAAGGGNGTACATCGAAAGTATCGCTATCGCATGGACTCGCTTCCGCTTTCCAAGCCATAAGGCGATCGGAAATAAGAGTGCGAAATCAGGCATCGCATAACGAGGCTTGCATTCAAAGAAATTTTGTGGAGCAAAGGTAAAGAAGAGCGTTAAAGTGGTGAAAACCAAGAGCGGTAGCGGCTGTTTATCCTTAAAGTTTCGATAATAGATATAGGCGATAACTACCAAAGCAACTAGCGCTCCCCAGCCAAAATAAAAATTTTCACCGGTTAGGTGTGCTCTGATCCAGCGTGAAAATTCCACGCCATAATCCAGGGACATGNCCCAATTCTTTTGCACCCAGAAATATCCGAAGGTGCGGTGGGNCTTGGTTCCGACCCACCACATAAATGTTAGAAGGCCAATCGGAGAGATAGCGGCGGCAACGAAGGGGCGCCAGTTTTTGAAATCTTTAGTTTTGGCATATTCGTGCAGGGCGGCGATTCCAATTGCGACAACGAGGGCGATCCCAAGTGCGCGTGTGGTCCCAGCAAGGAACGCCAGAGCTCCAGCGCGAAGCCAATGTTTACGCAGTAACGCCACAATCGACCAGGCGGCAAATGCGGTGAATATTGATTCNCTATAGGCCAGCCATTGAACATAACCTGCTGGCATAAGCGCCCAAGCAACAACTGCAAATATCGCTACGCGAGGAGAATATAAGCGTTCTGCAATTGTATAAATTCCGGCGGCGGCAACAATCGAAGCAATCAAATTAACAATCAAGCCAGAGGTATTAAAGCTGATATTAGTGAGGCGATGAATCCAACGCTCGAGCATGGGGAAGAGCGGAAAGAATGCGTAATCCCATTGATGGCGATTGGTGCTATTGATGATTAGGTGACCGTATCCCTCAAGGGCAATCCGCCTAAACCAGGCAGCATCCCATCGGAGCAGAATTGCATGTGGGGATTTGTGAACGGAAAATGCCGAAAGTACAAAGATAGAGAAGATAAAGGTGCGAATCGCGATGTAAGCCGCAATGGCTTTACGTAAATGACTCATCAAAAGAATATGCGTTGGATGCCAAGTTCAGAGATAAGCAAAAGGGCCTCGATGACGATTGCGATACTCATCTTGGATTTACCTTCAATCCGCTCGATGAAGGTAATAGGAACTTCGCATACCCTGCGACCAGACTTGGCTATTCGATAGGCCATCTCTATTTGGAAGCCATAGCCTTTAGCATTGATGGTTGACATATCAATTTCATTAAGCGCGGCCAGAGAAATTCGACGAAAGCCACTGGTGGAATCCTTAATAGAAATGCCAAGTGCAATTTTTGAATAAACATTTCCAAGTTGAGAGAGCAGTTTTCGATGAAGTGGCCAATTCTCGACTTCACCGTGGGGAATCCATCGGCTGCCAATAACTAAATCATTGACTGCTGGAGCTTCCAATAATTTGTAAAGATCCTTGGTCTGATGGCTACCGTCGGCATCCATCTCAATCACATATTTATATCCGCGCTCCTTGGCCCAGGCAAAGCCATGCTTATAAGCATCTCCTAAGCCGCTCTTCTCCAAACGAACTTCTACATTTACCCAGGGAAGGTTCAAGTCGGAAACGAGTTTTGCGGTGCCATCTGGACTTCCATCGTCTACGACGAGGAGATCAAAAAGGNGATTGGAGGCGAGATGTTCACGCGTGCTTTTGAGCTCAGCGATTTGGCGCAGGATATTTCCAGCCTCGTTATAGGTCGGAATGATTACAAGGTGGGGAAGGCTGGCCATAGAGGAGAACTCTAAGCCAGTTTCCTGAGAATCTTTAATTAGCTTGGCTAATGGTGGACATATTGAAATCTTTAAGAATCATGGGTGGTGCTGCAACTCTTTCGACATCGCCAGCCCACTCGCGAGGTTGGGTGATTTCGGTCGCACCTGCAGCCTTGATTCGCTTCAAAAGTTCAACAGGAGAGTCATTCCATCGGAAGTTATTGACTGCACCAACAACTTCGCCGCCCTTTATCTCATAGACGCCATCGCGGGTAAGTCCGGTGAGAAGCAGCGATGTGGGATCGACCATGCGGATATACCAAAGTGTGGTGACTAGTAAGCCGGAATCTACTTTGCCGATCAAATCTTCCAGCGAGCCAGTTGAGTCAGGAAGATCGATGATGAAGTTCTCGCCGAGCGCGGCATAAGGAAGATTGGTTTGTTGAGCAGATGCTCGAGTTTGAATAAGAGAGGTGAGTTCACCATTCTTAAACCAATCGACTTTACGATGGTTCATTCCATTATCAAAGACGGATTGCATCTCATTAGAGGCAGCAGCAATCACAAAGGGAGCGGATTCCAGTCCCGCATAAGATGAATCGGAGTAGATATTTATTGGCAGATTGGAAAGTTTTTCACCGATTCGAGTTTTGGAATCGCCGCCGCTCTTGTTGGAGAAGACCGAACGTCCTTCGGCTGCGCTTCGACCGTTAGCGGACCACATCATGTAGGTGTAGAGATCAGCGACTGAACCGGATGGAAATACCGTGTCATATCGTCCGGCCGGAATTTCGCGCATACGTGCTTGCCAGTCGAGGCGGGTTCGAATTGCACGGNCGATTTGGGCGATATCCACATTAGTGAAGTCGCGCGTGGCCACACCTTCCCAGGTGGAACGCGAGCGTCCATGAGATTTGCCGGTCATTTCGATACGACCATCTGGTTGGTCAAAGCGAAGTCGCAACCCGCCCTTTGAACCAACCCAGGTGCTCTTATGTGTGTGCTCGGCATAGCCAAAGAGTTCAATTCCGTCGGAAATCGATCGTTTGAACATATCTCCAAGATCAATAACGCTCTGAGCGAAGACCTGTGGCGATGTTGGATTATGAGCAGATTGCCAATCTCCAAAAGTTTTATCTTTCACCAACTCTGCATAATCTTCAGCAGCGCCAGCGGCTCGAGCAGCAGCTCCAACTTCACGTGCAATTTGATCGCACTGTTCGAGAGTGACGCTTGGGTAGGTAATCGAGCTGGTGGCCATCCCGCCATCGACTGCGACAAAGGCAATAACGGTCACGCTCTGCTCGGAGATATGCCCATTAGTAGTAAGTGTGCTGCTTGCCCAGCGAAGGTTGGTCTGGGTCTTGCCTTCAACAATGACAATGCAATCATCGTAAGTTGCGGCAGAGGTGATGCGCTCGATGATCTCTTGTGGCTTCATTATTTNCCCGCCTCTGCTGCTGTATTGAGAACATTTACTTGCTCGAATATGGCTGCCGGTGCGCCATGGCTTACGGCTGCAACTTGTCCCGGTTGGGCTTTTCCGCAGTTGAAGGCACCGCCCAATACCCAGGTGGATTGGTTTCCGACTGCCTTCATAGAACCCCAGAAATCGGTAGTCATAGATTGATATGCGACATTGCGTAACTGTCCGATGATCTTTCCATTCTTGATGCGATGGAATTGTTGGCCGGTAAATTGGAAGTTATAACGTTGCATATCGATGGACCAGGAGTTGTCTCCCTTGATCATGATGCCATCTTCCACGCTTTCAATGAGACCGTTTAGGTCTGGACCATCGGGATTGGCCTTGAGTGAAACGTTAGGCATGCGCTGAATCGGGATATGTGAAGGTGAATCAGCAAAGGCGCAACCATTACTTCGGCTTTGACCTACACGGGCAGCTATACGCCGATCGAGTTGGTAGCCAACCAGGGTTCCATCTTTGACGATATCCCACTCCTGCGATTTCACACCTTCGTCATCAAAACCAATGGTGCTCAAGCCGTGGTCAATGGTGCGATCACCGATGATATTCATCAGGGTCGATCCATATTTCAAAGTTCCCAATTTATCTGGTGTGGCAAATGAGGTGCCGGCGTAATTTGCTTCATAGCCAACGGCTCGATCGAGTTCAGTGGCATGGCCGATTGATTCATGAATTGTTAGCCAGAGATTTGAAGGATGTATGAGCAGGTCATAGCGTCCCGGTTCCACAATCGGTGCCTTTATCTTCTCAGCAAGTAGGGTCGGAAGTTCGGAAATTTCCTCATCCCACTTCCAAATGGAGTTGCCCATCCACTCCCAGCCATAGCCAGCTGGTTGCGCCAAGGTGCGAATCGATTCAAAGCCATCTGCGCCAATATTGATAGCTTCAACCGACGATTGAATCCGAACTCTTTGCTGCGTAGTTGAGGTTCCATAGGAATCTGCGTAGTACTTCTGTTCTTTGACGAACATAGTGAATGCTTCGGCGTGATTAACGACTTCACTCTTCAACAGGCTTGAATTTAAACCAGTGAGGCGTTCGACTTTTTCTTCGGTGGAGATAGTAAATGGATCGATTTCGTAAGCGCTGACCCAAACTTGATCTTTATAGGTTGGCTCCGGAGCGAGTTCAATAAATTCCGTCGAGAGTGGCTTGCTGATGCGAGCAAGATCAACGGCTTGTTTGGCGAGGGTGCGGGCCTGATCCACCGAGATGATGGGGGAGGAGGCAAAGCCCCATGCGCCATCGACAATCACGCGAAGACCGATACCGGCAATCGTGTCATCCGATTGCGATTCGATTGCAATATCGCGGATCTGAAGGACTCCAGTGCGCACTCGCTCGATTCGAATATCGACATGAGAAGCGCCGAGGCTTTGTGCGGTTTCAATTCCGGCTTGGCTTACTTCGCGAAGTGGGAGGGCGAGGAAATCTGCATCAACCTGTTCTGTTCTGCTCATGCCCCTACCTTTCTCTAGTTCTGCGATAAATTCAAGGAAGCTTCCAGTGGGCGATAGGGTTTGGACATGATCAAATATGCAGTCGTCACAGGCGCGAGCAGTGGCATCGGAAAAGCCACAGCAAAAGTACTCGCGCAGAGCGGATACACGGTTATCGCGGCGGCGCGAAGAGTTGAACGGCTGAAGGAGCTGGCGGCAGAACAATCTGGAATTGAAGTCGCTGAGTTGGATGTCACAGTTCAAAGTTCGGTGGATGCCTTTGCGAAATTACTTAATGGAAAGCATGTAGCCATTCTGGTTAATAATGCCGGTGGAGCTTTTGATGCTCAGAGCGTTTTAGATTCAGATCCGCAAGTGTGGTCGAAGACCTATGAAGTAAATGTCGTTGGATCTGTCCGCATGACCAAGGCAATAGCTCCAATGATGATCGCTCAAGGCGAGGGCCACATCGTTGTGATGTCATCGACTGCGGCGCATGCTGCTTATGAAAATGGTGGAAGCTATGTCGCGGCCAAGTTCGCCGAGCGTTCATTAGCGAATACTTTACGTCTTGAACTAAGCGGAACTCCGATTCGAGTTACCGAACTTGCTCCAGGAATCGTTAAGACCGAAGAGTTCGCGCTAAACCGAAATGCTGGTGATGCTGCCAAAGCGGCGAAGGTATACGAGGGCGTGGAATTTCCGTTGCTTGCAGAAGATGTTGCCGAGGCGGTCCGTTGGTGTGTCACGCTTCCTGCGCACGTGAATATTGATTCATTAATCGTCCGTCCAATTGCACAAGCCGCGAATCACAAGGTTCATCGGGTAACCAAGTAATGAGTATTCGAAGCGCGAAACCCGCTGATGTTCCAGCAATTCTGCAGCTCATCAAAGATCTAGCGGTCTATGAGAAAGCGCCGGATGCGGTTAAGTCAACGGAGGAGAATTTGCGAGTGGCGCTCTTTGGCGAAGAGCCAAAAGTTTTTGCCCATGTCGCCGAAGATGGCGGGAAAATAGTTGGAATTGCGATTTGGTTCTTGAACTACTCAACGTGGATGGGCACACATGGAATTTATCTAGAAGATCTGTATGTAGATCCCGAATTTCGCGGGAAGGGCTATGGCATTGCCTTACTCAAGAGCCTTGCCAAAATCTGTGTCGAACGAGGATATTCCCGCCTGCAATGGTGGGTCCTTGATTGGAATGAACCATCAATCAATTTCTACAAATCCCTCGGAGCTGTTCCGATGGACGAATGGACGGTATTTCGAGTAGATGGTCAAGCGCTACAAAACCTTGGAAAAGTTACAGCGTAAAGTACTCACCACTTTTAGGAACGATTACATCCCACTTCAAATCACGTTCAATTCTATTTTTAAAATTCTCTTGGCTCTCTGGTTCGCCGTGTACGAGATAGAGGTGTTCTGGTTTCTTGATCTGCTTTAGCCACGAGACGAGTTCATCGCCATCGGCGTGAACAGAGAAGCTTTCGACATTGGCGATATGTGCTGCAACATGAACCCAATCTCCGTGAATTTTTACCTTTGTCGCACCTTCTAGGAGCTGGCGACCACGAGTTCCATAAGCTTGGAAGCCCACCAATATCACGGTGTTTTTGGGATCGGGAAGCATGTAAGCAAGGTGATGGACGACTCGGCCGCCAGATGCCATGCCACTTGCCGAAATAAGAATTGACGGACCCTCATTATCAATCAGGCGTTTGGATTCTTCGGTGGTGAAGGCTTGAAAGAGAGCGCCGGCATCAAAAGGATCTTGATTGGCCCATCGTTCGGATACGCCATCCTTAATTCCAGTTGCGTTGTCGCGTACCGCTTCGCGATAGAAATTCAGTGCAGATATAGCCATGGGGGAGTCGATATAAACCGGAATTGCTGGAATTTCTCTTTTATCGATTAAATCTCGAAGTGCCATCAATATAACTTCGGTGCGATCGATGGCAAATGCCGGAATTAAAATCTGACCGCCACGTTTCAAGGCGGCATTAATCTCTTGTGCGAATAGTTCAATCGGAGTTTCATGCATCCGATCGCCATATGTGGACTCTGAAATAACCACATCGAGGCCGTCGGCAGGCGCCTGGTCGGGAGCAGCGAGGAGTGGATGGTTAGCTCGGCCCATATCTCCGGTGAAGAGAAGCTTCTTACCCGCAACTTCAACCACAATAAAGCTTGATCCCAGAATATGTCCGGCGGGATAGAAAGTGACCGTGAAATCTTCGTTGACCTTAAGAGGAGTACGAAATTCAGATTCTTTAAAGAGCTCAAGCGTCTTCTCTACATCATCAAGGTTATATAGACCGATCTCATCATGAAATTTCGCATCATCCATCTGCAAGTGAGCAGAGTCCCGGAGAACCAATCCCGCCAACTCTTTCGTGTAATGAGTCGAGTAGATAGGGCCTTTATATCCATTTTTGATGAGAACAGGCAGAAACCCACAATGATCGAGGTGAGCGTGGGTGAGAACAACTGCAGTAAGTCTGGAGAGATCAATGGTTAGGGAGGTGCGGTTGAGGGCCTCAATCTCCTTATCACCTTGAAACATTCCGCAATCAACGAGCAGCGAGGAGTTTTCGGTCGAAATCAGGAATCGACTTCCAGTTACGGTACCGGCGGCGCCAAGAAATGTAATTTTCGCTTCCGACATAACTTAAGCCTAGTTTAAATCTGGTAGAAAAACTCCACCGTTTTTGCCGCAATATTTTCGGTGACGACCGCATTTGCTGCAATACGGCAACCTTCGCCGATAGTGATATCTCCCAGAACTCGTGCGCCCGCACCGATGATTACATTGTCCTTGATGGTCGGGTGTCGCTTGCCTTGAGCGAATCCTCGAGATCCAAGAGTCACATCGTGATAGAGCATCACGTCATCGCCAATCACAGTGGTCTCACCGATAACAACGGCCATTCCATGATCGATAAAGAAACGACGACCGATAGTTGCACCTGGATGGATTTCAATTCCGGTAAGCGTGCGTGACCATTCAGAGAAGAGCCGGGCGGGAAGCTTGAGACCGTGAGTCCAAAGAAAGTGAGCGATGCGGTGGTTCCAGAGCGCATGAATGCCTGGGTATGCCAGCAGCACTTCTAATTTATTTCGAGCTGCTGGATCCCTAAGAAGAGCCGTCTTTAGATCTTCGTTAATGCGCTTAAACACAATTAATCCATCAAATCTGCGTAAAGCGGAGTGGATAGATAGCGCTCACCGAAGGAAGCAATAATCACGACAATGATTTTGCCCGCAAACTCTGGACGCTTAGCAACTTGTGAAGCAGCCCAAAGCGCAGAGCCACCGGAAATACCGGAGAGAATTCCCTCTTCTTTTGCCGCGCGACGCGCATAGGCAAATGACTCATCATTTGGCGCATCAAATACTTCGTCGTAAACCTTAGTATCGAGAATCTCTGGAATGAAGTTAGGTCCAATTCCTTGAAGCGGGTGGCCACTTGGCTTACCGCCATTGAGAATAGGAGAAGCGGCAGGCTCCACTGCAAATACTTTAATATCTGGATTCTTTGCTTTGAGAACTTGACCGATACCAGTGATTGTTCCGCCCGTTCCGATTCCAGCGACGAGAGCAGCAACCTTGCCATCAGTGTCCCGCCAAATTTCTTCCGCGGTGGTCTTGCGGTGAATCTCGGGGTTTGCCAGGTTGGCAAATTGGCGAACAAGAACAGCGCCAGGTTGTTGACCGAGTTCTTCTGACTTGGCTACCGCCCCGCGCATACCTTCTGCCGCAGGAGTGAGAACTAGTTCAGCGCCAAAGGCGCGAAGAAGTGCGCGACGCTCCTTAGACATGGAATCCGGCATGGTCAGAATTACTTTGTATCCGCGAGCAGCGCCAACCATGGCAAGTGCGATACCGGTATTGCCTGATGTTGCTTCAATGATTGTTCCGCCAGGTTGAAGTTGACCAGATTTTTCGGCGGCATCGACCATGGCAATTCCAATACGATCTTTAATTGTGCTCGTTGGGTTATAGAACTCGAGCTTTGCATAGACCTGTGCTTCGGCGCCATCGGTAATGCGGTTCAAGCGAACAAGCGGGGTATTGCCGACTACTTCAGTGATGTTGTTGTACAAAGTCATTTTGAGCTCCTTGGTTGCTAATTAAGTAATTAATGAAGTTAATGAGAGTTAATATAAAAAGAATAAATTTTATTGCAGAAAATCAGAGCGCTGAGGTGTAAAAATCAGCAACAAGTTGCAGAGGTGCGGCAAAGGTCGATAACCAAACGGCGAGTGAAATACCATCGATTGGCGATTGCGAACATGAGCCGAGTTTAAGAGAAAGTAGCAATTTGCGCTAACTGCGAGGGATTTGCAACTGCCTTCCGGACTTACACTACTTCCATGATTATTGATGTCTGGTCAGATGTGGTCTGCCCTTGGTGCTTTATTGGGAAGCGGCGCCTAGAAAAAGCGTTGGCTAATATTCCATTAGATGTCCGAAGCGGAATCGAAGTCAGACACCGCGCTTTTCAGCTCCAACCCGATCTCCAAGTCACCACCCCGACATCGGCTTTGTTGGCTCAGAAGTACCAACTCGATATAGAACAGGTGCATGCGATGCAGGCCAATGTCTGTTCCATTGCCGATGGCGAGGGCCTCTGCTACGAATTGGATAACACCCTTTCGGGCAATACTGCTGATGCTCATCGCTTACTGGCTTGGGCTAAAGAACTCGGCAAGGAGGATATTTTGCTCGAGGCGATGTATTCCGGATACTTTGAAGAATCAAAGCCGCTCTTCTCGCATGAAGATTTACTCGCCATTGTTTCAGAGGCCGGCCTGGATATAGCCGCGGCGAAGGCAATACTTGATTCCGAGAAGTTCGCCGACCAAGTCAAAGCTGATGCCCAACTAGCAGGGCAACTCGGAGCAAGTGGTGTGCCCTTCTTTGTTGTTGATATGAAATACGGAATCTCTGGCGCCCAACCCCTTGAAGTTTTCGAAGCCACCATCGCCCAAGCGCTCGCCGAGGTCTAAGTGGTTATCGAACTCGCCGATGCACTAGGTGTTGCTAGTCAAAGAATCTCCGACACTTCAACTTTCGTTCGTGCTGTTCTCTCCGGACGACGACGAAATATGGAGCAAGCCTTGGAGCGGATTGATATTAAACCGGTCTCATTAAAGAGCGGCCTAGTAATTCAACTCATGGAAAATGACGGAGTTCGAACAACGACGAAGAACTTTGACCCATCCAGCTTTACGGCAACAGAGCTATTGAACTCTGGCTTTGCCAATATTTTGGTTGAGTCAACATATGGTTCATATTCCATTCGAATCACTAAAAAAGGTGAAGCTCAAGTTCATGAGAGCAAGGGCGCGAAGGCCCAAGATTTGAGTCACGATAAAAAGAAGGCCCGACTTTTGGATTCCAGCGATCCATTTCTGATGGAGATTGGAATCTCTGATTCATCTGGAAACATTAAACCCTCCCGCCAAGATAAATTTAAGCAAGTAGAAGAGTTCCTTCGTCTCCTAGCTCCAAGTCTTGAATCTGCAATTTCGGCCGGGCACATTAATGAGCCAACCGATGATAAGCCGTTAGAGATTGTTGACCTCGGTTGTGGCCACGCTTATCTCACTTTTGCCGCACATCAATATTTGCGTAAGAGCGAGAAGCCAGTGCATGTAGTGGGAATCGATGTGCGCGAGGAGTCTCGCGCGCGAAATGATTCAATCGCTAAAAAACTTCAGATCGAATCGAGTATTGAATTTCGAGCCGAAGAGATTGCGACGACGACCAAGACTGATGTCGATGTTGCCATTGCATTACACGCCTGCGATACCGCAACTGATGATGCTCTGGCTTGGGCGGTGAAGAATGGCGCTGGCTTAATCCTGGCCGCCCCATGTTGTCATCACGATTTGCAGAGCCAAATGAAGGAGATTCCAGAGCCGTGGGCGCTTGTAACAAGGCAGGGTCTGCTCAAGGAGCGGCTTGGAGATATCTTGACCGATTCAATCCGTTGCCAGATTCTGCGCCTTGTTGGATATCGAGTCGAAGCCATCGAGTTTGTTGGGGGAGAGCACACGCCTCGCAATTTGATGATCCGTGCGGTCAAAACTGGTGCGGTTCCAGATGCTCAAGAGCTTGAAAGATATACATCTCTTATTAACCAATGGGGCTTTACGCCAAAATTAGCCACCTCGCTCGCCCAAGAGCTCGCTGCCGTCCTGAAATAAACCTAAAGTCGGTTTCGACTTATACTTATCTATATGTTGCAGAAGATAAGAGAGAACCGACTTGTATTGGCTACCGGAGCGCTCTTTATCCTCCTCGCCGTCGTTCATATCCCGAACTCCATCTTTCCGCACGCCTTTGATAAGAATGCATCTGTTGAACTTCTTGTTCTCGTCATTTCTGCCGCGCTCTTTGGAGCTTTTATCCTGCTCAAGCCTGGGCGCTTTCTCTTCTCTGGACGCGCCATTCAAGCTATTTGGCTCCTCACTGCCGCAGTTGCAATCTCCACCATCCTCAGCTCTGATCCCATTGCATCTCTAACTGGCGATGCTGGCCGTTACACCGGCGTCGTTTCACTTCTCTGCCTATTAGTCGCATCCATCTACCACGCACATTTCGAAGAGCGCCAGATAAAGAAATTAATCGCGCTCTACCTCATTGGTGTCTGGGCAACGGTATTTCTCGGGATTCTCCAATATTACAAAGTCATCTCGCTCCCAGGAGATGTTGGATTCACTAGCACGCTCGGCAATCAAGATTTCTTCGCGGCCTTTGTAGGAACTTCTCTACCTCTTGCGCTCTACTTGGTTATCGATGCCACGTGGAAGCGTCGCGCAATTGTTAGCGCCTTAGTTCTCTCCGCGCTCTTTGCCTTATACCTTGCAGGTCGCAGGCAAGCATTTGTGGATATCGCAATTGCTCTCATTGCAATTGCTCTCTATTTACTTCGCAGATTTATTCCTCGCAAAGATTTGTCACTTAACGCCAAAAATCTCTTCGCCACAATTGGTTTTATTATCTGGATCGAAGGCATTTTCTTAATGCCATTTTTGGGCAAGTCCGTTCCGCTCTTGGGAAGCGATACGCAAGTTCAGATTCGCGGCCAGTTCTGGTCTGCTGGAGTTAATGAGTTCGCACATAACTTTATTTTTGGTGTTGGTCCAGATCAGTACGGCAATTTTTATGAACAGTACAGAACAATTGGCTCGGTAAAGCAGTTTGCAAATGTTTTATCTAACGATGCCCATGCTTCGACGGTTCAAACCCTAGCCACCGTTGGCTTGGTTGGCGCCGGTGCATTTGTGCTCCTCATGGCTTTCTTAGTGCGTTCTTTACTAATTCTCATGGAGCGTCGCCCAGAGATGCGAAAGTACTACTGGGTTCTCGCTCTTTACTTTCTAGTATTCCTCAGCAACTCCGCGGTAAGTCCAATTACGTTACCCAATAAGTTTATTTTCTGGGCACTTGCTGGCTATGTAGTAGGAAGTGCTTATCGGGTACCAAGGACAGAGGAAATAGATGTCGATGTACATCGAAACTTCTTGGGTATTCGGGGGTTTGTTGTAATAGCTTTAATAACTTCACTTTTTGTCACGATTAATCTGGATGTTGCGGAAATCAAGTATCTGAGAATGATCGAGAGCTACTTAACAACGCATCACCCGATTAGAAACTACAAGCCAAGTAAATTCCTACCTTGTACTCTCTTTTATGATCAGGCTTACAACCCTGTATTGGCGGCAGGCGCGGATGAAATGTGGAAATATGCAATGGCTGAAATAAGTCAGCACCCGCGTTGCGTAGGGCCACATATGTACATACTTCGCCAGTCATACAATTTGGGCGACATGGCGCAAATGCGCAATGAAGTTCTCGTCCTTGAGAATCTCGCTCCCAACAGAGCGGACTTCCTATTGGCAGCTAATGCCTATGCTCAGCGTGTAGGGGACCGAGTGCTTCAACAACAGGTTGTGATACAGATGGAGAAGACCGGGCTGATCAATTTCACTAAGTCTAAGAGCTCGCCTTCAGCTACCTCGACTACCCCGACAAGTAAGTAGACCCGACAGGCAAGTAGAGAGGTATATTTCATCCCATGTCCAGCCTTGATCGTTTAATTGATTCGGCGAAGAGCCGTTTTGATTATCTGATGCATGGACAGAGCCGTCCGATGCAACTTCTCACCCGGGCTGCCTTTTTGGGATTTGTGGCGCTCTTTATCGCGACCTTTATTCCAACCAATGCGCAAGATTTAAACGCCCAGCCAGATTCGATAGCGCCCATTTCTGATCTTTCGCCTTCGGATTCCTCAACCGCGCTGCCACCCACGGATTCCACAACGGATACATCCTCACCTTTGCCTTCAGCTTCGCCGGATCCTTCCTCAACAGAGCTCCCAGGATCCCTTTCGGACTCGACCTCTGTGACTGCGGCCGCGCCATTGGCCAAGCAGCCAAGGTATGTAATCCACCTACCGGCCTCCATCGCCGTCGATCCGCGCGCCCAGATGGGTACTTTTCCGATGATTTCCGCCAGTGGATCAGAATTTTCACTTCTTTGTCTGAGCGGAAATAACCTTCGCTTCGATATCCTTAACAAGCGCATTGCTGATGCCGCGGTGAGCGACTCACTGTTGCTCGGGGGAGACCTCTCTGGAAACCTTCGAATTTCAGGGAAGAGTTCGGATGTGATCTCCCTTTTTAACACCCTTGGTGGCGCAGTGGCCTATTCGACCAATTCAGGGATCGCTGGAAAGAGCGCAACTTTGGCAATGGTTGCTATGAACGCCCCGGGAATAGACCCTCAATTTTGTGGCTCGGCAACTAATTTAGCCTCGCTCTCCTTCAGGGCTTTGGACCTGGGAATTTCCCGTGGAGTCGGGGCGGTTAAGCTCAAATAGCCCAGTTTTAGGGGTGAGAGCCTCGCTTGTATTACATCGCCTCACTGGTTAATCTTGCGCTCTAGACCGCAGTTTTACTGAGGTCATTTATTGATTTAATTTAACGAAATGGAGTGCCTGTGGCCGGCGGATTAGATTCACCACTCAGTGGTCGAGTCACGTCCGATTTCGGTGGCGCTGGTCGTTTTAAATCTAAAATAATTTTTGGTGTTGCACTTGTTGCAATCATTCCTTTTACTCTCTCAACATTTGCAGCAAGTGTGACTGTGGGAAATGGCAATCTGGTCTTTGGTCAAGGCTCACAACAAGCAGTTGCATGTGATCAACAAGTATTTGTTGCGATGGGCGAAGAATGGCACGCAGCACCCACTGCTCAAGATTCATCTGCAGGATTCTTTAGAGTGCGTGCGATAACTATTTCAAACTTAGATTTGCAAGCATGCGCTGGAGATAAGCTCCGTATACGATTAATTAACAGCACATCAGCTGAACTTCCACTTGGTGCAGATCCGAGCGCGACAGTTCTTCAAGTAGTGCTTCCTAATCCAGTGCCTCAAGGAAATCTCGCCTCAGATGGTGGAGCGCTCGCACTCACCTATCTCAATGGAACGGGACAACCAATTTCCGGAACACTGCTCGCTCAAGCAACCCTCAACGTCTCTGGCACCTCTGTTTATGATGGCTCCACGCTATCTCCCAACAGCGGCGATGTAACTTTCTATCTTGATCCAACAGCTGGCACCGTCAATATTGATAGCCAGAATGTTCGACGCACCACGGTTGAAACTGTCCAGTAAAGCTTTGTAGTTCGATTCTGACCCCTGAAATAGGGGTAGCCCTATATCACCCTGCCTGTAATCCCAGGGGCAAATTTCCGCTCATTTCCTGCTCGCAAAGGGTGATATTTCGGTGAGAAATGACTTGACCTGAAGTCCAAAAATTGGCAAAGTACCCCATGTTGGTAAAGCAGTTCAGGCCTGGGGAAACCCAATCCTTAGCAGTGCCGATGTGAACAAAAGTTCACATCACAACCTAATAAGAACATCAGGGGAAATTAATAAATGGAAATTTTAAAATTTGAAGATGCGCCAAAGCGCTCATCTGTAAAGCGTGGCAAGAACAGCTCACGCAAGACAATCCTTGGAGTTGCTGCAGCTGCAGCTATTGCAGTTATGGGTTCAACACTCGCTGCAAATATCTCCATCAACACCGCTAATGGTGGATCACTTGAATTCGGTCAAGGACTTACACAGACCACAGCTTGCACAGGAACCGGTCAGATTGTCCTCACACCTACATCAACATTTGTGAATACAGCCAATAACTTTTACCTCGCTGGAATCTCATTTGCTTTCCAGAACTCCGGTGGAACTGCTACTGCAATGTGTAATGGAAATACATTCACTATTAAGGCCTGGGATTCGTCAAACAACACTCCATTGAACATCGCGACTTTTGGTGGAGCGGCATCTAACTATGCAACTTTCCAATTCAGCACAACTTCTACTACCTCAGTCAATAAGTCATCTCCAGGCACCACAGTTGGTGGCGGAAGTACCTCAGCAACAATCGCATTCACAAACGCTGGTGTTGGACTTGCTACCTCTGGTGCAATCTCCAAGATCACCGTTGAATCCAACTAATAGCTTTTAGCTTTTAGCTTTTAGTTCACGCCTGATCTCAAGCCTTACCAACATCGCTTGATAGTTCATTAGGTACGTAAGTAGTTCTAGAAGTTAGCCCAATTGGGCTAACTTCTTAACTGCGTTATAGGCACCTTGGGCTGCTGGATTCTTACCAACATATCAATCCACAAAATCAGAGCACGAACGGTCATTTGAAGGAGCATTAAAAAGTTTTCATGGGCATCCTAAATTTAGGAGGCTCTGGCGATTCAGAAGAATTCGACGAGTATTACTACGACGACGAGTTTGTTGAACACCTAGAGTCCGATGACGAAGGCGCGGTTTCGGCACCCCGAAGCAAGCGTTTTGTCGCCATGTCACTTGCAGGAATTCTGGTCGCAATTGGAGCAGCGTTTGGTGCGAATATTGTCATCAACAGTGGCAACGGCGGAAAGATCGAATATGGCCAAGGATTTAAATCGACGGTCTCGTGTCAATCCGATCCTCTGACAGTGACTCCTTATGCCGGCTTCATCAACGACCCAACCAATCCTAAGTTTACATTGGACTCTATCTATATTGAGGGAATCACTCCCACCTGCAAGAACATAGATTTCATTATTAAAGTCTGGGATAACGGTGCAAATAGCTCCTCGCTCGTAGTTTCTGATTCAAATACCAGCGGAAGCAACTACAACACTTTTTCATCATTCCGCTTTAACTACGTAGATAGCGCAACTGCTATTACTTCAAAATCCAATGCCTATATCGATGTAGAAAATGCAACTGATACCTCGACGGGCACAACAGATCAATACGGCTCACTGCAGATCACCTTTGACCCCGATACCGTGGCTAACTTTGCCAATGCTCAAAGTGTCTACAAAATCACTGTGGAAACAGCGGTTCCTAACGCTAATAAGGATTAACGGTCTCGAATCTTGAAGCGAGATATTTTCGTCGGGGATCATGATGACATTCGTATTGAAGGCGAGTCACAATTTCCAGATTCTAAAGTTTTAATAACAGTCTCTAATGTCATGGGAGAGAAGTCGGCTCTCATCACGCCAGATCAAGTAATACCTTCCAAGGCCAAGATGTTTGTACAAGCTCCAAAAGAGCGCGTAGTCACTGGAGGCCAGGCAAAGAAGCGCAAGGCGACTGAAATTGTGAAGTACGTAGGATATTTACTGTCGGCAATTCTCATCTCTTTCTCCATTGCCTCAGCAACAGGAGCAATAAAAGCTCGCGTAGTTCTCACCGGTTCGATGGTCCCAACAATCAATCCGGGCGATGTGGTTATCTTGGCTAATCCAAAGTACACACCACCTCATATTGGCTCGATTGTGGCTTACACCGCCCGTCGATTCGATGGCACCGCCGTCGCAACTTTTACTCACAGAATTATTGGCGGAGATGCAAGTAGCGGCTTTATTGTCAAAGGTGATGCCAACCCTTCTCCGGATATCCAACGCCCCCGCATAAGCGACATATCCGGTGTTCAAATTTTGACTATTCGATATCTTGGCAAGGTTGTGACGCCGAAATCTTTGATTATTTTGGTCCCAGTGTTGGTGGGATTCTGGTTTATCTCCGATGCGCTAAAGAGTGAGCGCTAGATGAAATTCAAAATTATCGCAGCGATGGCTCTGCTCTTTGCAGTACTTGCTCCATCAGCCGCTCTTGCAACCGATATCCCCATTCTGACCTGGGAGCGTGGGCGTATTCAGGAAGTAGTTCTCGGCGGAGGAGCGGTTCAAAATCATTGGACGGTAGAGCTTGTCGCTGGCGATGGAAGTGCGCAAACTTTTAGTGCAAGTGGAAAAAGCCCTGCCGGATACATTGTCTATTCCTTAAACCTGCCGGGCAATTTTCCTCTGGGCGGTTACACCATCATCACAGCGGGAACGGGTTCACCGACAACCACGGTTGCTGCCGTCCACGTCGTTGCTATGGCGCATTACGACGTAACTCAAGTGCCGCGCGATCTGACCTGGATTATCGCGATGATTGCATTTCTGACCGCGTCCATCTCCGCCTTTAGAGCGCGCAAATACGCCGCACTTGAATTCCTGAGTACTCAAATTGCGCCATCGGGTCTTGAGGTTTATGACATCACCAATGAAAAAAGCCGATTAGCTCAGAGTTTTAAGCCATATGAACTTCGGATCAAAGCCATTGCCTCGTTGCGACCATCACTGTTGCGCTTTTTGCTCCTGCGCGATGGCGAACTCGCACATCGAATCTCGCCAATGCTCTATGGCGTGATGCCGGTGGTGGGAGTAATTGCATCGTTCATCGCTTGTGTGGAAGTAAATAAGGCTGGCACCCTGGCCTCTACTGGGCTGGCAATCTTCACCGCGATCGCCCTCCTGGGAATATTCGACGCATTCTCTGGCATCATCGCAACCGCCGCCTTTTGGTTGGTGCAACTTGTGATTGGAAATGTCACCAGCTTTAGAGATTTGATGGTCATGCTGCTTACTGGCATCTGCTGGGTTGCGCCAGGCCTCTTCACGCTGATCTATCGTGATGCTGCGGCTAGAGATTTGAAGAAGAGCTTCTCAAAAATTACCGGATTACTCGAAGCAGCAATCGTGGGCGGTCTGATTTTCTATTTCGGCCAGAAAGTTATCAACTCACTGCTCATTAAAATTACTGCCGCTCGTTCCATTTCCTGGGTCGCAATTTTGATTGTTGCGCTGGCAATAATTTTCCGCGCATGGGTCGATGATGAGAGCACCAAGCAGTTACTTAAATCGGGCAAGGAGTATCAACTCGAGAAAATTGAAGTTGCTCGCGTGAGCTCGCCGCAGACATCTCTTGCTCTCTTTGCCGGCTTCTTTGCCGTCAGCTATATCTGGACCCAATCTGCGGCGAAGTCCTTAATCTTCGCTATTCTCTTTGCGGCCCCATACTTCCTACTCTTTATCTCGCTCACCGAGGTCAACGTCAAGGCCCTGATCAAGCTTCGCCGTAATATCTTCTTGGAGGCCTTGCTTTCCGGGGCCATTACTATGTCGATCTATCAAGTAATCGCCCATGAACCGATGCTCTCGACCCAAAAGTCCCAGGTTTACCTCCTTTGTGCGGGAATTCCAGGCTTGCTTCATGCGATCTACAGCGCGATGTGTGATTCTGCCGAGAGACAGGGAATAATGGAGCCGTGAAGAAATTTGGCCTGATCCTGTTGGTGCTCACGCTCAGTCGTGTGGCTGTTGCCTATGCGGCAACCCCTCATGCCGATACTTCTTCTGCCTCAAGCTTGAGTGCGACTAATAATAATTATTTCTTTGGTGATGGCGCTGCTGGCACAACAGCGATGAATCAAGTTCTCGCACTTCTTGTTGGCCCTAAGGGAGATGTTGGTCCCGCTGGAATTGCCGGCAAAGATGGCCTCAACGGCTTAAATGGAATTGATGGTTTACCAGGTGCGCCTGGCGAAGTTGGTGCAACTGGACCGCAAGGCCCTGCTGGTAAAAATGGAATCAACGGTCTCAATGGCGTGAACGGCGCACAAGGACCAGCTGGTCCGGCAGGTGCAAATGGAACTGGTGGCGGTGGCGGTGGAAACCTCACCTACGGCGCAGGACAGATTGCTATCGGAACATGTCAACCAACAGCCGACACGGTAACTGTCTCCATTGATCGTAGCTTCGATGGCAATGAATTTAGGTTCTTTGGTTTTAACTTCACAAATATTTCGACGTCATGTGGTGGCAAAGTATTGAACGTTGATATCAAGATGGCCTCTTCAGTTTCCTCAGGAAAGAGCTATAGCCCAGGTGACGAGCTCATCTGCAAGTACAACTTGCCATCAACTCCAGCTGCGACAACCCACGTCACTGATTTAACAGCGGCAACCTGTACAAACATCACTCAGAACGTTCCGCTTCGAATTGATGCGGTCAATACATTGGACTTCACGGGCAATATCGGATTTGAAATCACTGATACATAATGGCGACTCCAAAAAATAAGAAGGTGGAGGAGAAGCCAGCTCCCGTTATCTCAAAGCTGCCGATACCTATCTCGGATTCACCATTAGTGATTGACCTTCCAGATGGCCAGAAACTAGTCGTGGGAAAGATGATTCAGGGAACGGTCATTGAAGTAGCTACTTGGCGTGGCACCGGCCGGCCAGATTCCCGCACAAGTCGTTTGATGCTCGGCATGAGCGTAGGAGATGTAAATCCAGCTCCCGAAACTCCATCAGCGCCAAATGCAGATGGAGCCCCATCGCCAACAAGCGCCGCTCCTCGCCCTACTCGAAAGAAGAGTTCAAATCCCCGCATTGCTCAAGTCCAGGAAGTTTTATTTGCGATTATCGATCATCCGCTCTTTAAGAAACTCTTTGGAAAGCCTGCGCCAAAGGCTTCGCGTAAGAAAGCTCCCATCGCNCCTGCGGCTGCCTCGACCGAAGCCGTAACCGGCCCAATGCCTGCCGCACCTGTATCGCCATTTGCCCAGCCAGTCGCTGCTCCCACCAAGATGGGCTTGATTGCCAAGCTATTCGGACCCACTCCGAAGAAACCGCGTAAGGTCAAAAGAGGCAAACGTCCTAGCCCCGCAACTTCTGGCACATCTGTGACCACGGTAAAGGGTGGATCAATCTCTGAAGTCGATGACATCTCAGCGTGGTTAGATGAGATTTCCAATAAGGCAAAGGCTAAGGTCGAGAGCGCGGAAGTTCGCGAAAAATCTAGCGCTGCGGTGAAGAAATCGGCAAGCAAGCCCGTATCGACCGCCAAGAAGACGACAAAACCCGTCAAAAAGAGCGCCGCAGTCGCGAAAAAAAGCAAGTAGTTAAGTTACCCTTAAACCTATGTTGAGAAGCGCAATTCGTCCGCTAGGTATTGCACTCCTCATTATCCTTGTATTTATGGGACTCGGATTCCGTTTGGACCACCCTCGCTATGGACTCTCGACCGCAATGGGTTCAGCAAAGGCAAGTCTTGGACTCTACAAGCGCGGTGGGGGAGAGCCAACAGTTGGCGCTAAGGTCGTTGTAACCCTTACTCGTGAGCCCAACAATTCACCAGCTATTGGGTATGTAAGAAATATTGATCACGGCAAGATCTTGGTTGACTTTGGAAATGGCGTTCGTACCGTTTCGGTTAAAGATGTTCAAGGCAAGCTGATTGCGGTGATTCCATTCCTTGGAGCCATCGTCGGAATTATTGGGCTTTAAGCTTTTCTAATCTCGTTACGGCGTGAGTGTTACCCGTAAAACCACTTGATTCGGCTTCAATAATTTACTGTTATTCAAATCAATTCTTGCATCAGCAAATGCAGCCAATTGGGGCGCCTTACGCAAGGCCACGCTAAAGGCCAAGGCCCGGATGGTTCCCGCGTTCGCGCTCTCAGTTGCGGCGTTATATCCACCAACAATATTTACATAAAGAACTTTGGTCCCAGGTGCGAGTTGTTGTTTGGTGAGAAAATCCTGATAGTCGCGAAGGATGCGATTAGCATCAAACCCTTCATAGCCAAAGACCAAGCCGTGGCTAATGTTTGCACCAGCAATGTTTCCGACATTGATATTGGCATTGCCGCGAAAGCCGCCACCGAGGGCTGGAACGAAGGAAATAGTCGCGAGAAATACCACCATGAGCGCGAGGAATGAGTCAGCAAAGAGCCAACCAGCTTGATGTGTGGCATCTTCGGTATCGATAAATGTGGCGCGATTGTGGTGCGCCGCGCGCCTTCTACTGGCCACGAACGGGAAGTTTCTTTGTTACTTGAGCTAGCGACTTTGAAGTTGCTTCGAGTCCGCGTGTGGCGCTGAGGAGTTTTTCAAGGGCGCGAGCCAATGTGGCATTCATGGTGACGTTGGTGACAGCTTGTTTATCGTGCAAAAAGGCGGTGAGCTCGAGTGCAATCTTGGTGCGCGCCGCATCAATCTTCTGCTCGGCAGCAGCTTGCAAATCGCTGCCTCGCTTGGCCTGGAAAGAGACAATCAAGGTCAGCGCAATTACAAGAGCGATGATGAGGAAGTCGAGGGNGGCCACCTTCGAGATGGTCCACTCCTTTGCAAGGGCGCCATATCCGTTCTGCCAGAAGTCGAGGAAGTTGACCACATCTGTTCCGTGTGAACTCACATATTTCGAGAATGCGGTAGTGGCTTGCCCTACGGCATACCAAGTAAGTGCTACGGGCGCGAAGACTAGGACGTTACGTAAAATCGTGAGGCGACGACTCCAGACCAGAATATTTGCTCCAGAGTTCAAAACCGGTTGTGGGAGAAGATCCATTGGGTTGAGGGTCGCCCACATGGAGAGGTTCTTGCGCTCACGCAGGTCGGCTAATAGAGATGAGACATAAGGATCGCTCGCGGTGCCATATGTGCGGCCCCACTCCTCTAAAGATTGCGCTACTGGAAGATGGTCATTTAGTTCTTTGCGTATGCGAGCCATGCGGGCAAGATTACTGAACGAGCGGTCTAGGCGCTAGCGGCGCCAGTCGCCTCCCGAAACGCCTTTACTTAGGCTCTAAAACCATCGCCACAGAGTTAATGCACCAGCGCTCATCGGTGGGAGTTCCATATCCTTCGCCCTCAAAGACATGGCCAAGATGCGAGCCACAGTTGGCGCATCGGACTTCGGTGCGAACGCGTGGTGCGAGAGAGCGGTCCTCAATGAGCTCAACTGCATCCTCGCTGGTGGGGGCGTAAAAGGAGGGCCAGCCACAACCCGAATGGAATTTAGTTTCAGATTTAAAGAGCTCATTGCCGCAGGCCTTACAACGATAGGAGCCAACGGTCTCGGTATCGGTGTATTCGCCGGTGAAGGGGCGTTCGGTTGCCGCTTTGCGTAAAACTTCGTAGGAGAGCGGATCTAGCTTGGCGGCGAGCTGCGCCTCATCGATGCGGACGGGATACTTCTCGGAATTCGGCAGATTCTCCATAGGGACATTATGCACGGGTGCCAGAAATCTGGCGCCGTGACTAACTAGTTGAAATTTCAACTAATTAGGTTTATGGTTAATTCATGACCACAGATACTTCAGCCAAGATGCCTGCGCTCTATATTGGCCATGGCGCCCCACCTCTACTTGATGATCCCATCTGGAGTGGCGAGCTGGCGGAGTGGTCCTCGCAGATGGCCAAGCCAAAGGCAATATTGATTGTCAGCGCGCACTGGGAGTCGGCGCCGCTAACCCTTGGATCGACCGAGCAAGGCACGCCATTGATTTATGACTTTGGTGGCTTTGCGCCCAAGTATTACAACATCCAATACAACTCACCTGGCGCGCCTGAACTTGCGGCTCGCATCAAAGCGATGATGGATGAACCAGTTACCGATCAACCTCGTCGTGGATTAGATCATGGCGCTTACGTTCCCTTGCTCAAGATGTACCCAGCTGCGGATATCCCGGTATTGCAGATGTCTATTCCAACCCATGATCCAGAGAAGCTCTTCAAGATTGGTCAGAAGCTGGCACCACTTCGCGATGAGGGAGTGTTAATTATCGGCTCAGGTTTTCTCACGCACGGTCTTCCATATCTCAAGGAATTTCGCATCGAAGCAACTCCACCGGGCTGGAGTCAAGAGTTTGATCTCTGGGCAAAAGAGGTGCTCGACCGGGGCGCTGTCGATGAGCTAATGAATTACAAAGCTTTGGCACCAGGCATGCCATATGCCCATCCGACCGTTGAACACTTTGCGCCGATTTTCATCACCCTCGGAACTGCAACAGTGGCAGATGCTGCGCCGCAAACCGCGATTGAGGGTTACTGGATGGGGCTTTCCAAGCGCTCCTTCCAAGTGGCTTAACGTTACTTAAGCGTTATTTCGTTTGAAGTAAAAACGACCTAAGAATTCTGATTTAAAGTCGAGGAAATCTCCGGCCTC